>CEOP01005102.1_pt1 | contig 19731 bp, 15 predicted proteins | sample 361301 | NCBI WGS metagenome assembly CEOP01 (sample SAMEA2619548, study PRJEB7988) | marine metagenome | biome: marine biome (ENVO:00000447); feature: deep chlorophyll maximum layer (ENVO:xxxxxxxx); material: "saline water (ENVO:00002010), including plankton (ENVO:xxxxxxxx)" | depth 55 m
AAATATACAAATAGTAAAACTATATTTTAATTTCAAAAAGAGATACTATAGCATTTTGATAATGATCTGGAAGGTTTTCAGATTGAGATAGTTGAGTTAGTCCTAAAAATTTAAAACCACAATTAGAGTAATGTTGTATGAGTTTTTTATTGTGCCCTACCGTATCTAGTCTAATATATTTTTTTTTTAATTGTAAAGCATATTTTTTACCCCACTCTACTACCTTTGAAGCAAAATTATTTCCTCTGTGATTTCTGTGAGTAGCAAGTCGATGAATATAAATTGATTTTGAATTATTTTTCTCTCCCCAGATATATGGATCATCATATGCTACAGCCCAAATACATACTATTTCATTATCTATGATTAACTTGAATTGCCTTTTTTCGATGATTTCTTTTTTAACCATTACTCTATCAAATTCTGGCCAGATATCAATGACTCTTTTTTTTTGATATTCAGTAGCAACTTTATACATTTCAAAAATGAAATCAATATCATTAATTTCACTATTTTTAATAATCATATTGTACGATAATTATATTTTTGTTAAAATAATAAAATGATCAATACAAAATTTGTTATTAATTTTTTGATATTAATCTTTTTCTCTTTTTCAACTATTGCTCAAAGGGGTATAACAGGTGATGAGGTTTTTTCTCATCGGTTTCCAGGAAATGTAGAATCAATTTCAAATTCAACTCTTTTGATTTCAAATGAAACAGACCATGACATTATAGCATTGATAAGAGGTCAAGAGAATGAATATCTTAGACATGTGTATATAAGGACAGAAGAAAATTGGGTTTTTGAAAATATGCCAATCACCAGATTTTATGTTCAATTTAAAGCAAAAGAATTTTATTTTGAAGATCTTAAAAGAACAGTTGTAAATTTTGGAGAAAAACATTCTTTTTACTTTTATTATGACCCTCAACAGGAAGAAGATTATAAAAAAATCACAGAGGAAGAATTTTTCAAATGGTAATTTTATAATCAATAATTATGGATAACACCTATGCATTAATAACAGGAGCCTCATCTGGAATTGGATTAGAAATATCTAATTGTCTTGCAAAAAAAGGGTTTAATTTAGTTTTAACAGCAAGATCAAAGGATAGACTAAATAAAATTTCAAAGGAGATTCAATCAAAAAATAATGTAAAGGTAGATTTTATCTCTTGTGATCTAAATAATAAAGAGTCACCATTTAAAATATTTGATTATTGTGTTTCTAAAAAATATGAGGTTTCACTACTCGTTAATAATGCTGGTTTTGCAAATCCAGATAAATTTCATGAGACATCAATGGATGACGAGGAAAGATTTATAAGGGTATTAGCCACATCTGTAATAAGTCTGACAAAGCTTTTCATAAAAACTATGTTAGAGAAAAAACATGGAAGGATTATGATTGTGTCATCTGTAGCAGCTTATGCTCCACCATCTTCAATTCAATCTCTATATGGTCCCATTAAAACGTTCATGAATAGGTTTAGTGAGGGATTAAATTTGAGCTATAACAGAAAAGGAATAACTTCAACTGCTGTATGTCCTGGATATACAGTAACAAATTTTCATACAGCAAGTGGAGTCCAAGATGAGATGGATAGAGTTCCAAATTTTATGAAAAAAAATGCAAAAAGAATAGCAGAGGAAGCAGTTGAGGCAACCCTTAGGGGAAATAAAATATGTATTCCTACAAAAACATGGAAAATTATTACTTTTTTAATAAGAATATTACCAGCTGCTGTTTTTTCGGTTTTGAGTAAGTCTATGGCCCCTGGTCGTTATAAAAAGTAACTAGTTTTTTACCCCTAAAAAAACATTTACTCCTTTTGGAACAGGATTACCTGAGGTTCGTCTAAAACTAATTATTTGCCCTGTATGGTATATAGCATCAGAGATTGGACCATTAATTAAATTCCAAATGGGAAATGAAGATTGATCATTTTTTCTTTTAAAAATAATGTTCATACTTTCAATATCATTTTCACCTGCAGCTAAAAAATTTGTACATGCTATTTCTAATTGATTTAAAGTTTCCTTTCTCAAGGACTCAAAATTATTAGGTACCTCTTTTAAGGGACGAATATTAGGAGTAGAATTTGTTGCGTTATTTATCATTAAAGCTAAGCTATAAATATGCTCGAGAGTTTCATAGTTTGATTGAGCATCTTCAGATGGTCTATATAAAAGATCCTTAGTAGTTAAATCCTCAGTTGCCCAGTAGTATCTGAAGCCAAGTCCTTGAATCATTCTAGCAGTAATCGTAGAAGAAGAAATTTCTTTTGGAGCTTTAGGAATTTTAGAAAATGGAAGCTCAATTTGAGAGTAGGAATTATTCATATAACTTAAAAATAAAAGTGAAAAACAGAGATTTTTGAAAGTCATTAATCTAATTTTTTATATTCCGAACTTATCAATAAAACAATATTTTGGAGTCCTTGTAGGTAGTTCTCAGTATCAACTATTCTTGATTTCAAAATGCCTCTTCTTGTGATAAGCATATTTTTTAATTTTTGGTCTTTATCATTTTGAAATATGGACTTATTAGTTGTATCGAATGAGTATTTATCCCTTGTTAATTCAAACCAATTACCAATTTTATTCGAATTATTTTTTGTTATATCCGTCATTCCTGAAACTCTTTCCTGTTGTTTTGTATAAATCGATTCGATTTCTTTCCTAATTTTTTTATTTTTTATCTCAAGAAGTTTTCCTGAATAAAGCATGGATTCAAAAAAAACTTTTTCAGGCTCCCAAGCATTCCAATAGGATAATATTGAAAAATTATCATCATATTTTTTAAAATACTCTATTTCTCCTTCGATATTAAAAGTATGGATAAATGGATTATTGTTATGAATCTCATAAGCTTTTTCTAGCGTAATAGTTTCATAATTTTTTATGACTTCATCTATTAAATATTCCATATTCCTTACTTGGAATAAGTGTTCTTTTGTATATTCTATATTTGACACCATTTCTTCACCAAGTGTAATTACAGCATCATTTAAAACTCCTTTTTCTAGGCTTGCTTCACGATAATTTTCAACAGAAAATGATGCGAAAATGCTAATAAAAATAACAAAACCATCTGTGATTAACTTTCTCATAATTTATTTGACTATTAAGATTTAGATTCTATTTTAAACTGGTTTTTTTTAAAAGAAATTAGTTTAATCTAGCTTTTTATATTCAGAGCTTATAAGTAAAACAACATTTTGAATGGCTTGAAGATAATTTTCGAGATCACTAATTCTTAATGATAAAATGGCTGATTTTACTTTCAAAAGATTTTTTAGTTCTTGATCTCTAAGTTTAGAGAATGTTTCATTACTGTTTATATCAGAATTATAGGTGTTTTGAGCTCTTAGTAACCAGTCAGCAACCATATCAGTATTGTTCTTAGTAGCAATAGCCATACCATTGACTCTTTCTTGTTGTTTAGTATAGATAGATTCTATTTCTTTTCTAAGTTTTTTATTTTTGATTTCTAATAATTTTCCTGAGTTTAACATTGATTCAAAAAAAACTTTTTCTGGCTCCCATGCATTCCAAGAAACTAGTAGACTAAATAATGACTCATCATTATATTTTTTTACGTATGATATTTTTCCATCAATCCCAAAATTATGAACATAGGGATTGTTCGTATGAATTTCAAAAATTTCTTTTGGAGTAATACTTCTAAAGTTCCTAATTATTTCATTATTAAGATAATTCATATTTTTAACTTGGTCCAGATGGTCCTTTGTGTATTCAATATTTGAAACCATTTCTTCTCCAAGTGTAATTACAGCATCATTTAAAATATTCTTTTCTAAACTTGCTTCACGATAATTTTCAACAGAAAAAGATGCAAAAATGCTAATAAAAATAACAAACCCATCTGTAATTAACTTTCTCACAAAAACTAAAATTTATTACAATTTACATTTTATTTTCTCCTTTCCCAAGAAGGTTTTCTTCCTCCGTTAGAAATTAATTTATATCCTAAATAAATTTCAAGGTTGTTTCCATTTAGTATTGAATTTTTAGCCCTCATTTCATATCCAATTCCAAAATCTACACTTTTTAAATTTTTGAATAATATTTGAAAATTTTTAGTTTTATTATTTGCAGCTCCTAAAGCAAAAGATATGTTTTCGCCAATGTTTACAGAAGAGATAATTACCATTTGGTTTTCTATATCTTTAGCAATACTGTATATCATAGATGGTTCTATACTTATGTATCCATTAAGATTTATATTAAAACCAAATGAGGAGTATATTTGTCCACTATCGATAGATTGAGGAACAAGACCACTTTCCTCTTCGTAACGATTAGATTTCAATAAGTTATTCATCGACAAGGCCAAAAAATAATTTTTGGCTTTAAAAAAAACACCTAGTCCTAAAATTGGATTTGAATAATTTTTAACCAAACTAAGATCAGGATTACCCTCAGGAGTAATTCTATTAATTGCATTAATATCTATGTTGTTAAAAAACATTCCTCCTTTTATCCCAAGATTTAAATAGCTATCATTAGAAAATTTCAATCGATAACTATAATCAGCTGTGGCTGCTCCATGAGATTCAATACTTACTTTTTCATTTTGAATACTAATTCCCCATGCAGCATTTCTGTCTATATTTGAGTGAAAAATTATTGATTGAAGACTTGGACCTCCTTCAACTCCAATCATTGAGGATTTATGATTAAATCGAATTACTGATCCTTCTATACTAGTAGCGGCAGGGTTAATTACACTCATATTTTGATTGTAAAAAAGATAATATGGTTGCTGTTGGCAAAGTATGATTTGTCCATTTATCATTAGAAAAATGATTAATATTTTTTTGGATATGTGACTAATATTTTTCGTGATACAATTTTAATAGGTTAAGAAAATCCATCCATCTAATCGATCTCCATTTGATTTTATAATTACATAATAATAACTACCAGAAGGGAGTAGTTGACCATCCGTATTTAGCCCACCCCATTGATTATCATAATTTTGACTTGAAAAAACTGTATTGCCATTTTTATCAAATACATAAACAGCAGTCCCTGGATTTTCAATAATATTTTTAACAATCCATTTTGATTCTAATGAATTTGTGTTTGGAGTTAAAAGTTCTGAAACTTCTAAATCTGAAGAAACAACAATTAAAGAAGGACAAGTCCCCCATAAAGGTTTATTTTCATTGGCTAAAGGAGAGTTTAATGAAAAATTCATAGGCTCAGTTAATATATTAGAAACACACCATTTTGAGAGATCTTGATTAAATAATAGTGCATCCCAAAACATTCCAAACATATTATTTGCTTTTGATGTATCCCAGGCTCCAATATCTTGATTAAAAGAAGTTGCTCCGTAAAACATTTCTCCCATATTTATTACACCAGACGTATCCCAGCTTCCTATATTCCCATCAAAGCTTGTTGCTTCTAAAAACATATTTTCTAGGGTTATCACATTTGAAATATTCCAAGAGTCAATGTCTTGATTGAATGCTAACGAAGCATTAAACATAAGCTCCATTGAAGTAACATTTGAGGTATCCCAAAAGTTAATGTTCTGATTAAAAGCAACAGCTTCAGCGAACATTCCACTCATGTCAACCACATTGGAGGTATCCCATGAGCTAATATTTTGATTGAATGATATTTTTTCAGTAAACAATGAAGATGTATTTGTTACTTTAGATGTGCACACACAAGTAACATCTTCATCATTTTCAACCATTGACCTTAGTAATATTTCATCAACAACTGTATATTCTTTACCATCAACTACCCCTTTCTCTCCAATACTGGCTTGTTCGCATTTTATAGTTACCCCGTTATTATCTATATAAATATTAGTAATAACTTGCAGCCCACAACTTCCCCAAACTGGTTTTTTTTCCTCAGTTAATTGTGAATTCAATGCAAAGCCCTGAGGTTCAATTGGGATATTAGAAACGCACCAATTTGAAATATCTTGATCAAAAGATAAAGCGTTTTTAAACATATTATCCATTGTGGTTACACTTTCGGTGCTCCAACTCCCTATTTGACTATTAAAAGAGTTTGTCCCATTAAACATTCCATCCATTGTTCTAACATTTGAAGTATCCCAATTACTGATATTTTGGTTAAAAGCAGATGCTTCCAAAAACATTTCCTTCATATCCACAACATTGGAAGTATTCCATTCGCCTATATCTGCATTGAAGTTTGATGCTCGAGTAAAAACTGAAATCATATCAGTTACATTAGAGGTATTCCATATGCCAATATTTTGATTGAATATTGAGGCCCCCTCAAACATCGAATACATATTGGTGACATTTGAAATATTCCAACTACTGATATCTTGATTAAATGCTTCGGCATTAACAAACATTTGCCTTATGGTATTTACACTTGAAGTATTCCAGCCTCCAATATTTTGATTGAAACTCGAAGCATTCATAAACATTGCCTCCATAACAGTTACATTAGACGTATCCCAATTACCGATATTTTGATTGAAACTTGAGGCGAAGCTGAAGAGCCCTCTCATATTAGTTACATTTGAGGTATTCCATTCACTAATGTCTTGATTAAAACTTGAGGCCATACTAAACATTGAACTCATATTGTTGACATTTGAAATATTCCAACTTCCTATATCTTGATTAAATAAAGTTGCTTCAACAAACATCGCTTTAATATTAACTGCGCTAGAAGTATCCCATGAACTAATATTTTGATCAAAAACAGAAGCTCCTCCAAACATGTAACTCAAGTCTATTGAGCTTGAAATATTCCATTTAGAAATATCTTGATTAAAATTGGAGGCATTATAAAACATTTCAGACATTGATAATACTTTAGAGGTATCCCAGCTACTTATATCTTGATTAAATGAGATTTTATCTTCAAACAACTCATTTGTATTGGTAACTAATGAGGTACAAACACATGTAACATCTTCATCATTTCCAACCATAGTTCTTAAATTGAACTCATCAACAACTGTATATTCTTTACCATTAATTATTCCTGTATCTCCAACACTTGCTTGATCACATTTTACGGTAACACCATTACTGTCTAAGTAAATTGAGCTACAGATTTCTCCCCAAAGAGGTTTGTTATTATTTGTTAGAGCAGAATTAGTTGAGAAATCTGGTGGTTCAGGCGATATACTTTCAACACACCAATTTGAAATATTTTGATTAAAAGCAGTAGTATTTTCAAATGTTCCAGCCATAGCAGTTATATTGGAGGTGTTCCAGAGCCCAATGTTTTGATTAAAAATTGATGCACCTGAAAACATTCCAGAAATATTTGTAACATTTGATATGTTCCAAGCTCCAATATTTTGATTAAAAGAAATTGCTCCTTTAAACATTTGACTCATATTTGTAACACTTGATGTATTCCAACTATTTATATCTTGATTAAATGAATTTGCATTCCAAAAAGTTCCTGACATATCAATAATACTTGATGTATTCCAAGCTCCAATATTTTTATTAAATGAAGAAGCATTATAAAACATAAAACTAATGTTAGCATTATTTATCATGATCCAATTGGAGATATCTTGATTAAATGCCACTGCTCCGTAAAACATATTTGACATATTTATCACATTTGAGGTGTTCCATGTTCCAATATCTTGATTAAAGGAACTAGCATCAGAAAACATATAACTCATATCAGTAACATTTGAAGTATCCCAATCTCCAATATCCTGATTAAATGCTTTTGCAATTGCGAACATTCCTTTCATATCAGTAACATTTGAAGTATCCCAATTCCCAATATCTTGATTAAACGATGTTGAATTGTAAAACATTTCTATCATATTTGTTACTTTGGAAGTATTCCAACTACTTATATCTTGATTGAAAACTGTATTGGAAAATAACGCTCTCATATTAATAACATTAGAAGTATTCCAAGCTCCAATATTTTGATTAAAACCTGATTCAAAAAACATACTATTCATATTGGTAACATTAGATGTATCCCAACCTCCAATATTTTGATTAAATGAATCTGCGTCATAAAACATATTTGACATATTGGTTACGTTAGAAGTGACCCAATTACTTATGTCTTGATTAAAACTAGAAGCTTTATAAAACATAACTTCCATTTCAGTCACATTTGAGGTATCCCAGCTACTTATATCTTGATTGAAGGAGGTTTTATCTTTAAATAGTTCATTTGTATTCTCGATTAAAGAGGTACATACACATGAAACATCTTCATTATTTTCAACCATAGTTCTTAAAGTGAATTCATCAATAACTGTATATTCTTTACCATTAATTATTCCTGTATCTCCAATATTAGCTTGATCACATTTTACAGTAACACCATTAGTGTCTAAGTAAATAGAACTGGAACCACTACAGATTGCTCCCCAAAAAGGTTTATTATTGTTTGATAAAGCAGAATTAATTGAAAAATCGGTTGGTTCAGAAGTTATTCCAGCAACACACCAATTCGAAATATCTTGATTAAAACTTGAAGCATTTTGAAAGGCTCCATCCATATTTATTACATTAGATGTATTCCAATTCCCAATACCCTGATTAAAAGCAGCAGCATCTCTAAAAATCCATTGTAAATTTTCAACATTTATGGTGTTCCAGTCTCCAATATAATTATTAAATGAACTTGCTCTAAAAAACATACCCAACATATTAGTAGCATTAAGGGTATTCCAATTACCTATGTTTTGATTAAAGCTTACTGCATCAGCAAACATTCCTTGAAAATCTCTTACATTGGAGACATCCCAATTACTAATATCTTGATTAAAATTATTTGCCTCATAAAACATACTATCCATTTGAGTAACATTTGAAGTATTCCAATTACTAATATCTTGATTAAAAACAGATGCTCCCTTAAACATTTGCGACATACTAATAACGCTAGATGTGTCCCAGTCACTAATATTTTCATTAAATGATAAAGCATTATTAAACATGCCTAACATTGAAGTAACTTTTGATGTTTTCCAATTGTTAATATTTTTATTAAAAGCATTTGCCCCAGCAAATAAACCTTCCATATCAGTAACATCTAAAGTATTCCAATTACCAATATCTTGATTAAAATTTGTTGCATTAAAAAAAAGTCTTTTTAAATTCGTGACATTTGATACATTCCAACCACCAATATCTTGATTAAATGAACTTGCACCTTCGAACATGCTGCTCATGTCATTCACATTAGTGGTATTCCAGCTTCCTATATCCTGGTTAAATGAACTTGCATTTACAAACATTCCTCCCATGAAGCTTACTTTTGAAGTGTCCCAGTTTCGAACATCTTGATTAAAACTGGAGGCTTCTTCAAACATTCTTATCATTGTTGTCACATTAGAAGTATCCCAGCCTCCTATATCTCCATTAAAATTTGTTGCACCTCTAAACATTTCTTTCATATCAGTAACATTTAAAGTGTCCCAATTCCCTATATTTTGATTAAATGCTTCAGCATAATAAAACATAAGACGCATATTTATCACATTAGTAGTATCCCAACTCCCTATATCTTTATTAAATTTTTTTGCACCCCTAAACATTTCTGAAGTCGTTGTGACATTAGATATGTCCCAATTACCAATATCTTGATTAAAAAGCTGGTTGTTATAAAACATTAAAGTCATATCAGTCACATTAGAAGTGTCCCAATTACTTATATCTTGATTGAATAGTTGATTATTGTTAAAAAGAGATTCCATATTGGTTACTGCAGAGGTATCCCAATTCCCCACATTTTGATCAAATGAAGCCCAACCCATAAATAGCTTAGACATATTATTAATATTTGAAGTACATACACAGGTTACATCACCAAGATTTGAAATTATGGACTGAATTGAGGCTCGATCTACAACGGTGTATTCTTTTCCATTAACAATTTGAGTATATCCAATATCTGCTCCAGGACATTTAATAGTAACCCCGTTTGCGTCTAGCTCAATTAAATTATTATCTCCTTGAGAGAATAAATTAATTGAAAAGAGTAAAAGAAAAAAAATATATTGATACCTCATTTTTGTCCTTAGTAACGCAAAGATATTAATGTATTCTTTATTTAAATAAAATATATTTTCCAAATAAATTTAATGTGAAGTATATTGTTTTTATGAAAAATTTAAACTAATTCAATAATAATTGAACTAGCACCTCCGCCTCCATTACATATTGCTGCACAACCTATTTTACCACCATTCGTTTTTAAAACATTAAGTAGCGAAGTAATAATCCTTGTTCCTGAAGCTCCTAACGGATGACCAATAGAAACAGCCCCACCATGAATATTTACTTTATTTAAATTTACTTTCAATATTTTGCTGAAAACTAGTGGAACAACAGAAAATGCTTCATTAACCTCAAAGTAATCTATTTCATTTAGATTTATATTTATTGACTCCAAAGCTTTTAATGTAGATTTTGTTGGGGCAGTTGTAAACCATTTAGGTTCATGTGCAGCATCAGCAAAAGATATAATTTTTGCAATGGGTTTTAATTTATATTTATCTATTGCAAATGAACTTGCAAGAATCAATGCTGATGCACCATCATTAATTGAAGAGGAATTTGCAGCAGTCGCAGTTCCATTTTTTGAAAAGGCAGCATTTAAGTTTTTAATTTTTTCATATTTCACATTTTTATATTCTTCATCTTGATCAACCAATATAGTTTTTCCTTTTCTTTGAGGGACTTCAACACTTACAATTTCTCGAGTAAAAACCCCCCCTTCATTAGAGGTGTTAGATTTTTTATAGGATCGAATTGCATAATCATCCTGTTCCTTCCTGGAAATATTGTACTTTTCGGCAGTTTTATCTGCGAACACTCCCATTGATTCATTATCATAAGGGTCTAATAAACCATCTTTGTGAAGTCCATCAATTAAATTCGAATTACCATACTTATAACCAAATCTTGCTTTTGGAATATAATAAGGGACATTAGACATACTTTCCATACCTCCCGAAATAACGATATCAGATTGACCTAATAAAATATTTTGTGCGCCGAAAATAATTGACTTTGTTCCTGAAGAGCATACTTTATTAATGGTAGTGCATGGTGTAGTATTTGGAATTCCAGCCGACAAAGCTGCTTGTCTAGCTGGAGCTTGTCCTAAATTTGCTGAGCAAACATTACCCATGAAAACCTCATCCACTAAAGCGGGATCTACTTGGGCTTTAACTATCGCTCCTTTGATAGCGCATGCACCAAGATCAGTTGAAGAGATGTTTGCTAAAACACCCCCGAAACTCCCAATTGGAGTTCTAGCAGCAGAAACTATATAAACTTCTTTTTTTATCATCAACGAACTTGTTTTCTGTTTTTGACTTAATCATAATATAAATAAATCATCAGTATTATCAAAGTTATAGTCTATAATATAAAATTTTAATTTACTTTTGTATTCACGTTGTTCACGCAACGGATTGTCTTAAAGGATATTAAAAGTATGGTTGCTTTTTTTATCCTTTTTGTTTTAGAAGAGTACTAATAAACTTTAGTTAATCGTGAAAATTTAATTGAAGCGATTAGTCCAAGAAATGAAAAGATTACCAACATTGTAAAAACATATTGATGACCTTGAATCCCTGGATAAGTGTCTAATAAATAACCCATTATAGGACTTGCAAATACATCGGGTGTATATCCAATAACTGAAATTATTCCAACAGCAGTTCCAGTATATTTTAAAGGAATATTTCCTTCTTGAAAAATAGCAAAATATAGTGCTCTTGATGCATATGTTCCAACAGCTGTTATGATTAAGGATATAAAAAATAAAATATCCATATTGGACTTTACAATTCCAGAACTAAAAATTACTGCTCCAATTAGCATTATAACAAAGCCACAAATAATCCAAGAAATTCCTTTTGACTTATCAGCCAACAAGCCAATCAGCACGCAAACTATAGGGCGAAGATACAATTGAAGCGCTCCAACTTCAGCAGCTTCAATTTGATTATAAAGCATTACATCTGAAGCGTATAATGAATAGATATCAGTTAATTTGTATCCAACGTATGCAGACATAATAATTATCATTAATAACCAAACTGAAGGCAGTTTTAAAACTGATTTTATTTCTGTTAAGGAATAAAGTGAATTAATTTTATTTGAACTAAAAGCTTTATCAGACTTCATGAAAATTAAAACCAAAAGTCCAATTAATGCAACCATAAATGAAGAAAATAATATAACGTATCGAAAAGCTTTTTGCCTTTCTAAAATTGATGCTGATTGAATATCTGTTGACAGGATCATTGAAAAAATAAATACTCCAATACTTCCCATGGAAGCTGCAACTAAACCTCTTCCTCCATCTAAAAAACCAAAAGCCTTGCCTTGACTAATTGAGCCTCCCCATAATCTTGTCGCTTTTATCATAGCACCCCAAAATAAAAAAACTGTGGTAAACCCCCAATATCCAAATAAAACTTGTAATGTTAAATAATTTGGAAAAGTTGCTAAAACTAACCCTCCTAAAGCTGTTGAAAACATCGAAATTGAAATTAATTTCCTGGGTAAAAATCTATCTGCTAAAACTCCTCCATAAATGTATGATAGCAATGCAATAGTTCCATAAACTGAAAAAAGACTTCCCAGTTGTAAATTAGTAAGTTGAAATACATCTAAAAAAGTAGGTCGAAATATTCTTGCTAAAACATATGGAAGAATAAAAACTGCTTCTCCGGATAAAATTAAAAGTGCTAGATTTAAATAAGAGCCCTTTTTTGACTTAAGTTCTTGCATTAAGGTTTATTCTAAAATTAACAAGATATAATATTTAAATTATGAATTATCTAATTCGTATATATAAACTTGTAATTTAAAAGGAACTAAAATATAAAAAAGTGCACGTTACGTGTTTTTTCATTTTTAATCTGAAATGAAAGAATTGTTACCAAAAAATATATATAAAAAGTAGAATCCCTCCAACTAGAAAGCTCAAACAGCCCGTAAAAAAACATCCTTTATAAACGTCTTTTTCCCTAATCATTTGCTCAGCCATAACAAAAATTATTATAAATAATTAAGATTAAAATTTTATGGACTTATTAAATTGCTTTTCATAAAGTTTTTTGCAAAGACCAAAGATTTCTCTCTTGCTATTGAATTCCCTCCAATGTTTACTCCTCGACTTACACAAAATAAGAAGCCAATTTTTTGAAGGACCGGACTAGACATAGGTATTTTAAAATAATTCATTAAAACATCACCTTCTGCAGTTAAATCAAAAAGACAATCTTTAAAACTATAACCTTCTTCATTTCTCTTAACAGGTTCTTCGCTGTCAAATCCATGATGAGATTCAGGATAAACAGTTATATTAATATTGGTATTTTCAGATAGTTTATTAACTAAATCTTCACAAGGAAAAGCTGGAGTCCAATTGTCTTTTTCACCAATTAAAATATGTATTGGGGCTTTTGTAAAAATTAAATTTTCTGGCTTCACAAAACATGGTGGATAAAAAGCTAAATGTGCTGCAAATTCAAGTTCAGGATTAATAGCATTCCTTAAAGGTGTCCATCCAGAAAAAAGAGTTACCCCACCCCCCAAGCTCCACCCAGTTATTGCAACCTTATCCTTATTGATTTTTGGATGTTTTGATAATACTTCCAGAGCCCTGTATGCGTCGAGTGTTATGGCAGCAATAGTTACTTCATCTTGAGATCCAACTGTAGAACTTATGCCTCTACTTTTAAAGCTGTTAAGTTCAAACGTAGCAATTCCTAGTTTTTGATATATTTTCATATAATCAAGATGATGTTTTCTCCAGCCCAAACTTCCAGCAACTCCAATAACTAATGGATATTTTTTATTTGGGTTTAAACTGTCAACAGGGATAGTTAACTTACCAAAGACTTTTTGCTCTTCTTGATTATCTAGGTTGGTTATTATGTCGCTAAGCGAGAAAGGGTTGGCACTTTTAAAATTGATTCTCTCAGTCTGAAATTGGCAATGAACATTAAAAGCATTAATGAACAAAACGAAAATAACGATATAAAAAACTTTAGCTACTTTGCTCATATTTGTTCTTTTAAATTAAACTAATATCAATTGTAAATATAATTAAAACTTAAAGCCTGTAAACTACCCTAAAAGTTATAAATCTAGGTTGAATAAATGTTTCAGAACTAAATACTGAAATGTTATTTGCACTATTTCTAATTTGTGCATCAATATCTAAAATATTTGAGGCCTTAACTTCATACTCCCATTTAGCATCTTTGTCTTTTATATAAGATAAAGAAGCATCCCAATTTTGAAATGATTGAGGTTCACCTGTTCCTTGATCTTGGGTAGTATAGCTATATTTAGTTCTGAAGGTTATTTTCTTTAGGATAAATGCATCCAAATCAACTGATGGGGCTTTTGTTATAAATTTCGTTTCTCGATTACCCTGGTTATTGTTTGTTACTGAATAACGATATCTTATGTTAATGTTAGGAGCATATCTAAAATTAGTTCTTATACCAGGGGTTAAAGATTGTGTAAATCCTTCATTTAGTGATTGTCTTCCTTGAATAAATTGATTAATCTTACTGTAATTGAAACTTGTATTTAAGCTAGTTCTAATTTTACCAAAAGTTTTTTGAATTCGTCCAAAAAGATTAAAATTTTCATCAGCAAAACTTGAATTAAAAAAAGTGCTGGTTCTAATTACGCTTTCAAAATTTGTCAAGCCTCTAATTTGATCAATATTTTTTGAATAAGCTGCTCTAGCAAAAACGTTAGTGTAATTAAAGAGATTAAAACTTCTATAGAATAAACTAATATTGTGAGATAAGGCATTTTGAAGATCAGGTGCTCCATACTGAATACTATTGTAGTTGTTTAAAACCAATCCTTGTGCTAATCGTGTTATATCAGTAAATTGATTTTTCATGTTATAACTTAAAGTAAGAGATTCTCCTTTTTTTAGTTCAATCCTTGTTTCAAAATCCGGAAGAAATCTTGTAAAGTTATCCTTAACTGTTTTGTTAAATTGATAATTATTATTACCATATGCATGAATTGATACTCCTGGAGTAAAAGTAAATTTGCCAGTCCTAAAGCGATAATGAATACCCAAGTAAACATCGCTAAAGTTATATTCTGTATCATTAAGTGCTAATCCTTGATTAATATTTGGAGTAGGGTTGAACTTAAAATCATTACCCAAAAACTGAAAAATATTCGAGTTGAATTCTTGTTGACTCAATATAACTCCCACTGTAAAATTTATGTTACTCTTTGGAGTTATTATGTTGTAATAATCAAGCTTAGCATCTAATTGATTTGATTGGATTTTTCTATTCTGCCCTAAATTATAGTTTGATAAAGAACTATCAAGCCCTAAAGCTTCAGCAGTTGAATCAAATGCATCGTTTCCATCAGGATCATTTTCTAAAACTGCATTATAAAAAGGATCCTCATTTTTCATAAGATGCTGAGCCTCTAAAGCAAAAATATTATTTTCGTTTAAGGTGAAGTAATAATTTAAATTTTGATTAATTGAATAAGGGGTTATTTCTTCTAATTGGGTGGTATTTCCAATAATTGATGAATAAATATCTTGCTTTTGAACGTCATTTGAAATACGAGCTAAAATATCATAGTCAATTTGATTACTAAAATTTGGTTTAAAAGAAGCACTCAATTTTAATAATCCTTGATTCGATTCTTCTCTGCCTGATTGTTCCGTTAGTTCATCAGGAACGCTTAGATCTGTATATCTAATCAAGCTGATTTCATTTGATAAAATTTTTGTTGTGTTATAGATCATAAAACCACTTAGATCAAGATTAGGATTGGGTGAATAGCTAAAATTCCCTGTTGCCAATTTATTTTCTGTCTTTAGTGCATTTCTTCCATTTGTTAAGAAATTTAAACTATTGTCACCTAGATTTATACTTGTTCCGCTTCGACTACTTGGAGCTCTAAATCCTCCTCCAAAACCAAAAATATCTCTCCTTGTAAGTGCTACCTCTCCAATATTGTTAAGATCTCCAATGAAATTAACACTATATTTTGGATTGTAATAAAAAAGCTTTGGCTGAAATAAGTATAAATTATCAGTAGTTGAATTCCCTGCTCCAGCAGTAATATCTCCAAACCAAAAACTTTCTTTTCCTTCTTTGAGTTTTATATCAATTGCAACATTATTTTGATTATTACGAACTCCACTTAACTGCCCAACCTCAGAATAATTTCTCAAAACTTGGATTTTGTCAACTGCACTAGAAGGAATATTTTTAGTAGCTATTTTAGTATCGCCATCAAAAAAATCTTTTCCGTTTACAGTTATTTTATTTACAACTTTTCCCTCCACTTCAATTTGATTATCTTCATTAAGTTCAACTCCTGGAAGTTTATCTATTATATCTTCTAACTTTCTCTCAGACCCATTTTTAAATGAATCAGCGTCGTAAATAATAGTATCACCTTTGACTATAACGGGAATTTTAACAACTACTTCATCTAAAACAATTCCTTTTAGCATGATATAGTTTTTGGATAGGTCAGATTCTTTAGTTTCAATTACATCTTCTATGGTCCTTAATCCTAAATAATTTACTTGAACCTTATATTTTGTATTTTTTTTTAATTTAAGTTTAAAATTACCGGACAAGTCAGTTACTACATAAGATTCTAAATCACTTGTACTTTCATTAATTGCAACTAAACTTGCCATCTCTAATGGATTTTTCAAACTATCAGTTACAACACCCTCAAGTTTAATTTGTCCATAAGTAATTAACCCAAAAAAGAGTTGAAAAACGAGAAAAATTTTCTTCATAAAATTAGTTTCTTCTTCTTCGCCCTCTATTATTTCTCATTTCAAGCATTTTACCTTTTAATGTAGCTTGATAAGCTACTTTTGTAATTACCTTTCCTTTATCTGGAGCTTCAATTTCTATTTTGCCTTTTGGATTAAGCTCTATTTGTGAACACAGCATTGTTGTATTGCCAGCACTTACTTCTAGAATTAAGCCAGGCAAACCCCAATATTCTGCGGGACCATGTTTTAATGGGATTTGAAGTGTGTACCAAGCAGTGATTTCGGTCATTTCAATTTTTTCACTACTATTATCTGAAGATAGATCTCCCCAGGAAAAAGTATACCATGAAAGATCCTTTGAAGGAACAGAGGCAGTTGCCTTGAAGCACATATATTTTCCAATTTGTTTGGATTCAGAACCCATTTCCCATGTTATTTTCTGTAATTCATCTTTAACCAAAAAACGTTTTCCATAAAATTCTTGGGCTTGTATCAGTTGATTTTCTTTTACATTTTTATACTGTTTTCCTCTTGAGAAGTTACTTCCCCATGAATCAGTCGCACCAGACATAGCATCAACTTTTTCCTCTTCTTCAAATATCGATTCAGTTTTATTAAAATTTAAAACAAAAGTTTTTTCTAATCTATTTTTAAGTCGACTTTGCATTTGTTTTTTTTGCGCTTCACTCATTCTTGCTCCCCAACTTCCAAGATCTAGTGATGACTTGGAAAAGTAATAAGCTTTTCCTTGAAAATCTTGAATTGTGTTTTCTGGAAGGGAGGATAAAATAAAAGGAGTAATTAGTAATAAAATTAATTTATTATAAACTTTCATATTAGTTGATATTTTTAAAGTAAGACTTGAAAAGATGAAAAAGGTTTAAAAGGCAAATTAACACAAAACAATTTATTCTGTATTAGATAATGTCATTAATATTCTTCATCTTTTAAATTTGATCTAATCTTTAATCAATTTAAGAACAAATAAATATTTGACTAAATAGCAAAAAAAATTAACTTTAAAAAATAATTAAAATGAAGTACTTAAATTTTTTACTTTCTCTTTTTCTTGTATCAAATGTATTTTCTCAAGATTATGATTTATATGATAAGGAGTTATTTGTTTTTCAAAACGACACACTTAATTATAGAATTTTAAGGCCCTTAAATTTTGATCCAAATAAACAGTACCCTGTTCATTTATTTTTACATGGGTCTGGGGAAAGAGGAGATGACAACTCCTCGCAGCTAATACATGGCGGTGAGCTTTTTTTAAAAAAAGAGAATAGAGAAAAATATAATTCATGGGTCATATTTCCTCAATGTTCAAAAAATGATAGGTGGCCAAGTTTATCCTCAGATATTTGGAATAAATCTTTTCAAAATAAAATAGATAAGCCAAATAAAAGCATGGGGTTAGTTATAAAATTAATGGATTTTTTTATTGAAAAAAAAGAAGTTAATAAGCAAAAAATTTATGTAAGTGGCTTATCGATGGGTGGTATGGGAACATTTGAGATATTGTCAAGAAGGCCAAATATGTTTGCTGCAGCAACTCCAATTTGCGGTAATGGAATTCCTGAATTAGCTAAATTATATGCTGATAAAGTTTCTTTATGGATTCTTCATGGCTCTAATGATAAGGTTGTTAGTCCTAAACATTCTTTAAAAATGGCAACTGCAATTATAGAATCTGGAGGGAGTCTAAAATTTACATTATTCGAAGATACGGGTCATGATAGTTGGAATAATGCTTTTGCTGAAAAAGATTTTTTAAGTTGGATTCACTCCAAATCAAAGTAAAATAATTTGAAATAGAACTTTATAAATAAACCCACATAAATTTATGTGGGTTTATATGAAAGAATGAAATGTTTCAGTAATAGATGATTTTAATCAAATCAAACAAAAGAATGTAAAAAATCAAAACACATTTCTATTAATTATACAGATGTGATATCACTTCACCCTTAAAAATTTATTTTTTTATTAAATAATTGAAGAGTAAAAATTTTAATTTTATTGACTTTACAAGTCTGGCAGAGAAATTATTTGAACCATATTTAACTACCTGAAAAAGGGCTACCAAAGACACCAACAGCTAATTCAGCCCAGATTATTAAAAACATTGAAATCAACAATCCAATGTATATAGTTTTATTTTGGATACTCTTTTTTTGATTGCTAATAAAATTGATTCCAATGCCTAATAAAAATAATAGTATCCCCATTATGATAAAATCAAATATAGTCCAGTCGAATTCATCGGTAATTAACATTCCCAATAAAGGAATCAATAACAATAACAGGGGGTAAATCATTTTAGAAGATCTAAATATTATAATAATATTTTTATATTTATTTAAAGACATAACTACAGGAGTTAACCAGTTTTTCATACATTAAAATATTATTTTGCTGAGTGATAATAAAAATAGATATATTCTTAAGAGAATTCACCAAGTCATGTCAAATTTTGTTACCCAAAAAAGGGTATTCATCAGATTTACTAAATTCACTTTCATTATGAAATGTACTCAATTTTTTCTTCTCTTAATTCAAATTTATTGATTAGGTATTAGCTTTAGATTACCCCCAAAATCCTGATTCCAATTCCAATTTTAGTTTTGAATAATCCACGTCATCATATCTGTCTTCAATTAGTTTTTGAATTGCCTTAAATTTTACTTCTAAGTTTTTACACATTTCAATAGAAAATTTTATCCAAATTGATTGTATTGTTAATATATTTTCAAATTCTAAATCAGTAATTAAATCTACATTTAAAATATTATGTTTTGACTCTCCTAAATCTGATTTACTATATTCATACAATTCTCTATACTTAGTAATATTTCTTAATTTATATTTTTTACTAATGTGTGGTAAAAAATACTGATGTAAATCATCTCTGTATAATCTATCTTCCTC
>CEOP01046726.1_pt1 | contig 19684 bp, 20 predicted proteins | sample 361301 | NCBI WGS metagenome assembly CEOP01 (sample SAMEA2619548, study PRJEB7988) | marine metagenome | biome: marine biome (ENVO:00000447); feature: deep chlorophyll maximum layer (ENVO:xxxxxxxx); material: "saline water (ENVO:00002010), including plankton (ENVO:xxxxxxxx)" | depth 55 m
TCACAATCTTCATTTCTTTGCTCACAATTTTCATCAATTAAAGAGTCCAACAGGGGTAGGACAGTTAAGCCTTAACTTCACTTACTTCATCCGATATCACTTTGAGTGCCTTTAGGCGAGTCCCGCTCGGCGCTACCGTAGATCTGTGGGCACAACCAAAAAGAAATTTCGCACAGAGAGTCCGGCTAACCCGCCCTTGACGCCTGCACAACAAACGACTCTCAATCTCATTCGTCTTCCAGCCAACGAGCGCACTACTTACAACTCGACACTTAGGGCTCAAATTCAACTAGAGCTGGAAAAAGAAACAGTAAATCTGGTGGAGCAGATCGACGAACCTTTATGGGTGTCTAAACGCCAACTCCAGGCAGTCACGAGTTGCGAGGTTCTATACGAAAAGCAAGAAGGGGAATCTTTTGAGTGGAAAATTCCCATGACTCGTGGACAGATATTTCATAAATGCGTCGAACTCTCTGTTCATCTTTCGCCAACAAGAACTGCTCCTGAATTGGTAGATGAGGCATTGACAAGCATCATGAATCGTGGCGATGGTTTGGCCAGTTTTTTAGTTGAGTTAACTGACATCGAAAGAGCGGAAATACGGAGCGAAGTCGCTTCCCTTTTACAAACTTATTTTGACACCTTTCCTCCCCTACAGAATTCTTGGAGTCCGACTACTGAGTTACCTCGGAAAGTCCTTCTCCATAGAGGGAAAATAGTGTTGCAAGGCAGATTCGACTTGACCGTAGGTCGACCAGATGAGCTCACAGCTGGCAGGGTTCTTATAGAACTCAAGACAGGCAGAGCGGTCCCTCACCATCTAGATGATTTGCGATTCTATGCATTGCTAGAAACATTAGTGGTAGGGGTACCTCCGGCTTTATTGGCAAGTTTTTATGTCGATGCAGGCACCGTTCAGGTCGAAGTAGTTGACGAGGATCTATTGCGTTCAGCTATTCAACGCACAAGCAGTGCTGTTAAGCGGTTACTACAACTTCGTCTTAAAGAACGTGACCCAGAAAGACGAGCGAGCGGCTCATGCAGATGGTGTCCAGCTGCTACCGATTGTCAGCCTGGCCAAGCTTGGCTGGAAGAGGCCAACGGCAGCGGTGTGTGGTGAGCTTAGGCCTTGTTGGCACTAAACACCGACGGCCACATCGGATATAAGTTTCCATAGGTCTTCACGTCTTTCTTCCCACTCCTCAGAAGTGATGCCAAAGCGCATGTGGTCCTCCCAAACTCCAGCGATCTTCAAATAACCTTCGGCAAGACCTTCGTGACGGACACCGAGTTTTTCAACTACGCGAAGGCTCGATTCGTTCCTCGGAATAATTGATATTTCGAGACGATGCAGTCCCGCCCTATCGAAAGCGTGTCCAAATACTCCTACGAGCGCCTCGGGCACAAAACCGCGCCCGGCCCAGCGTTCATCGACCCAGTACCCTACGTGACCACTTTGAAACGCCCCCCTGGCAACGTTGTTTACATTGATTTCTCCGCAGAAATGTCCCCGGTGCCACATGGACCATGCGAATCCGGTGCCCAATTGACGTTCCCGATCTCGAGCGTTGCACCGTGCTGCGAACGCTTCTGGGTCCCGAGTTGGGTCAGGAGCGCCGGGAACTGCTTCGGGTTCCCACTTCGTCAGCCAATCCGAACATCGCTTTCGAACTTCACCCCATTGCGCAAAATCATTGGGTCGCAGACCTCGTAGCAGCAGGCGCGGAGTGTGCAGATCGTTCACCATCAGAACACTAGCCTGCCTGACTCACCCCTATCCATGCTCCAGGAGTTCAGCGGCTAGGCCATCAAGAAGATCGGACTCGCGCACAAGGCATTCTTCTATTTCCCAATGCCGCATAACAGCTACCAAAATACAACAGCCGGCCACTATGACATCAGCCCGGGCCGGCTCTAAACCGGGGTTATATTTCCGTTGTTCGAGTGCCTCAGTTGCCAAAGTTCTGAAGACATCTTCCGCGGCTTTTCGGGTCAGAACAAAGCGGTCAATCACGAGTGGGTCGTATTTTTCTAAACCAATTTCGATGGCAGCTATCGTCGTAATCGTTCCTGCGACACCGACTAAAGAATTCGCGCGTCCCATGAGTGTCTGTTCTCTATCAATGTCGTCTAGGTGCAGGCGGGCTACTTGGATGGCGCCACTCAATTCTTCTGGTTTCGGAGGGTCCGAGATGAGGAACTGTTCTGTAAAGCGTACGGATCCCATGTCCACTGACCGATACATTTCAGGCGAAACAGTTCCGTAGGCGAATTCGGTAGAGCCTCCTCCTATGTCGAGAACTAGAAAGGGCCCGCCATCTGGCGGTAGGCCTTTCGTTGCGCCCAAAAATCCGTATCTCGCCTCTTCTTCGCCCGACAAGAGTTCAAGTTCATGGCTCAGAATTTCAGAGACCGGTTTGAATAGGTCATCTCGATTTTCCGCATCGCGAGCAGCACTAGTTGCGACTGCCCGAATCTTCTTCACGCCATTTTTTAAGATCAGCGAATTGAACTCAGTAACAGCCTCGAGGACTCTCTCTACTCCGGTTTCGTTTAGTCGGCCTGTACGACCTAGGCCACGACCAATTCCAGTGACGCGATGAGCTCGAACCTCAACGGCATCGCCGTCAGTTATAAGTAAGCGAGTTGTATTTGTTCCGAAATCTAAAATCGCAACTGGCGGTTTATCAGGCAAGGTCATTTGCCTCTAACTGCTCTACAACCCATTCGCCAACGGGGTCATAACCGGCTGCTAAGTAGTGAGCTAGGTGCGTATGTAAGCACTTGACTCCCTGTCGTGTGCCGCCGACTCCGCCCGTAGGCCGCGGACCCACATATTCTGACGAGATAAGAGAGTCTCTTTCGATAGCGTATCGCTCGTGTACAGCCGCTAATTCATTGGCGTCTACGGCTTTTTCAGCGGCTCGAACTCCCCCATCTCCTTCTAAGCGTGCAACACGACGCGATAGCTCTTTACCAACGAGCCAGTAGCGGGTGGGCATTGGACGTCCACCTTCCATTATTGGTCCGTTACGAATGACGACAGGCTCCCCACGGCTGTCAACAACAACTATTTCAAAATCAACTTCAGGTCGTCGCCCAAGCAACTCGGCAACTTTTTCTTTCTCAACCGACGACGGACTCTTAATCGAAGACACCTTCGCTACATCGATACCCATGAAACCTTGACTTCGCTATTGACGTTTACGGCGACGCAGAAGAACTAACACCAAAGCCACAAGGGCAAAGGGGCCGAAACGCTTAAAAAGTGGGGCGCCAGCCGTATCAAGGAGATCAACAGGTTCTGGTTCAGGCATATCGACCTTACGAGGGCCGGAGCTGTCACCGCTCAAATCGTTCTCAGCAGTTGACATATCTCCGTTGGACGCGGATGGAGTTTCCGTTTCGCTCCCGTCTGATTCAACAAGTTTTTGTTCAAGACTTTCGACGAATTGGCTTATCAACTTTTCTGAAACATCAGCCATGACACCGCGGCCGAACTGCGCAACTTTTCCTGTTACTTTCAAATCGGTCACGATAACGATCTTGGTTCCATCGCCATCGCTAGTCATTTCCGCAGTCACTTCCGCTGCGGCGTTTCCCGCTCCGCGAGTATCACGACCGGTTGCGTCTAGAACTAACCGGTACTGACTCTCATCTTTTTCTTTGAACTTTGCGGCGCCTTTGTATTGCGCCGTGATCGGCCCAACTTTCACCTTCACTTGGCCTTTGAACTCTTCGCCGTCAATTTCTGTTAACTGTGCGCCAGGCATGCAGGGCGCAATGTATTCAACGTCTGTAAGTGCGCGCCATGCTTGCTCGATAGGAACACCGACCCGGAACTCATTTTTCAACTCCATTGGCTGAGATCCTCCACAGTATCTATGTCATCCGGAGAGCCTTCGCAGGTTACCTGCTCAACTAGGTCCGGCCTCGTACGCAACAAAACCCGAGCTCCCTCGTCGCCTATTCGCGGAAGCAAAGGCCATACGGAACTTTCAAGACGAACTGGATTTCCAGCATGGCCTTCATAGTTAGCAACCGCTATCGGAGAACTGCTATCACTCAAGCGTCCCCAAGTTGCGGCCAAAACTCCTGGCTGGTCGGCTAACCCAACTATCAGAACATCAAAGCCCCTAGCTTCGACCCAATCAACTGCAACATTTAACGAAGTCGCTATTCCCTGTCGGAAGTTGGGATTTTCGATAACTGTAAGTTCGGAGAAGTCGTTCAGAGCAGGGCCTAACTCAACGGCACCAGCAATTAGAACACAGCCATCTAGACCGGCATTCAGCATCGAACGGGCTGCGTGAGCCACGACCGGTTCACCATCTATTTCGGCGAGAAGCTTGTGGGTTGCTCCCAAAAAACGCGAGCCGCTTCCAGCAGCTAACAACGCTCCAGCAACTTTCACAAGATCAGTAGGACCTTGGTAGACCAAGAACTTTGTTCGAAACATAGTTCAGAACCATTTCTTGGCTGACGGGAGCGATCTTCATTAGACGGCTTTCACGCCAATATCGCTCAACGTCATACTCTTTTGCGTAACCGAAGCCTCCATGCGTTTGCATCGCTCTGTCCGCGCACTCGAACGCTGCCTCAGACGCTAAGTACTTTGCGAGGTTGGCCTGAGCCCCACAATCAAGCCCGTTGTCGTAACGCCACGAGGCATCTCTGATAACTAACTCAGCCGCATGGAGTCGAGCGTGACTATCGGCAAGCGGAAACGCTAAGCCCTGATTTTGGCCTATCGGCCGCCCAAAAATTACGCGGCCGTTCGCATAGTCGACCGCTTTGTTCAGAGCAGCACGACCTATACCCAGCGCTTCGCCTGAAATAAGGATTCTTTCAGGGTTTAGGCCATCCAAGATGTACCGAAAACCCTCTCCTTCTTCTCCCACCCGTCGGCTAACTGGAACCCGAAGCCCGTCATAACGAACTTCACAAGAGACCACAGCGTTACGTCCCACTTTCGGAATTGGCGTTATATCGACGGTTGGGTCATCGAGGTCAACTAGGAGGAGCGTCATGCCTTGAGTGGGCCCATCACATAGCTCTTTTGGTGTAGTCCTCACCAACAGCAGACAGACGTCACAGTACGGGGCCTTCGTGGTCCACACTTTTGCACCAGTAATTACGTATTCGTCTCCATCTCGTTCGGCTCGCGTCCTTATCGAGGTTGTGTCGGTCCCAGCATCGGGTTCTGTCACTCCAAAGGCCGCATGCAGCGAACCATTTGCAACTTTCGGAAGAATTTCATTAGCAAGATCGGGGGATCCATACTTTCGGACTGGCTCCATCCCGAACATCGATAAATGAATAGCCGAACAGCCATTCATAGCAGCACCACTTGCGGCAACTTCTTCAAGAACAATTGATGCTTCCGTAATGCCTTGACCTCCGCCACCGAACTCTTCGGGGATAGCTATACCTATCCAGCCTCCCTCGGCCATCGCTTGATAGAAGTCCCAAGGGAACTCATGCTGCTCATCCTTTTCCCGCCAATATTCATCGGGAAACTGGGCGCAAACACGTCGGATACCTTCACGAATAGCGTCGTGATCTTCAGATGAGGAGAAATCCATACATGGAAAGGTAGTGGGCAACGCGCAAGTTGGCTCAGTGAATCGAACCTTTGCCTTCACTAAGGCTTGGGGCGGAACGACCAGTTCGCATAGCAATAATCTCCGCCACGATAGAGACAGCTGTTTCCTCAGGTGTTCTTCCACCGATATCCAGTCCAATCGGTGACCGAACTCGCTCGAGTTCTGAAGGTGTTACCCCTTCCTCCAGTAAACGCTCTACCCGCTTTTGATGTGTTTTTCTCGAGCCCATTGCACCGAGATAACCGACCCTTGTCGGCAACGCTCCGACAATTGCTGGCACGTCAAATTTGGCATCGTGAGTCAAAACACAAACAGCATCTCGGGGACCCAAGTCGTTACCTACTCGCTCTAGTAACCGGTCCGGCCAGTCAACAACTACCTCGTCAGCCATAGGAAAGCGTCGTCGGGTGGCAAAAACCTCTCGTGCATCACAAACGGTTACTCGGAAACCGAGAAGCTTTCCTTGGCTTGCGAGAGCTCTAGTGAAGTCGACTGCTCCAAAAATCACCAAATGTGGCCGCCTTGCATGACATTCGATAAAAACGCTGAGTTCTTGTTGGCGCGCTTCACCCTCAGGTCCGTAGTGCCGAACTTGACTCACTCCCGCTTCGAGCATCGCTATCGCGTCCCGGCTCACAACACGGTCTAAGGCCTCCCCTCCAAGGCTGCCGAAGGATGTTCCAGACTCTTCAATAAGCAGTTTGGCTCCTACCTCTGACCCCTCAATCAACGTGGCTAAGGCAACCGGTACTTCCGAACGAATCGAATCTCGGAAACGCTCGTAGATAGAGCTCACCAGTCGAGCTCCTCGATAAAGAGATGAATTGTTCCGCCGCAAGTTAGGCCCACAGCGAATGCTTCATCATCGCTGTAACCAAAGGATGTAATGCCCGCTTTCCTCCGCCCTTCCAAGAGTTCAATGGCTTCGCCCACCACCGCTCCTTCAACGCAGCCTCCGGACACAGAGCCAGCTACCTCGCCTCGAGCATTAACCGCCATGGCAGCACCGGGGTCGCGCGGTCCACTCCCTTCAATATCTACCACTCGAGCGATAGCCACCTTTTCCCCAGATCCAATCCATCTTTCTATATCGTCGAAGATTTCATCCATATCTAAATACTCCCATCTCTAAGCCGAGATCGCCTCTGTAAGTCGCTCAAGTGACTCAAAAGAGTGCCCTTCAATAAATGCATCAGTGTGCGGCAGCGCTGCCGCCATTCCACGGGCTAGTGGTGCATACCCGGGGGTGTGCTTTAGCGGGTTCACCCAAACTTGTCGATAGCTCACTCGATGTAGTCGTTCCATTTGTTCCGCCAGTACTTCTGGCACGCCCCGATCCCAGCCATCTGAAAGCAGCACAACTACGGCACCGCGTGCCATTCCTCTAAGGCCCCACAGTTCATTGAATTCCTTGAGGGTCGCGCCAAGGCGAGTTCCGCCGGACCAGTCAGTTACAGCAGTCGCTGCGGCTCGAAGTGCAGCGTCGGGATCTCGTGATGATAACTCTCGAGTAATGCGAGTGAGCCGAGTGCCAATGGCAAATGCTTCCACTCGGGTTCTTCCAACCACCGATGCGTGGGCGAATCTAATCAGCGCGCGGGCATACGGCTCCATTGAACCTGAAACGTCAATCAGTAGAACTAGTCGACGAGGGCGACGGTCTTTTCTCAGATATTTTCTGTTCACAGGCTCGCCCCCCATAGCTAACGCAGACCGCAACGTACGACGCATGTCCGGATTACGAGTCCGATGTTTGGATGGCAATCGTCTTCGCGATGGGCGCGTAGTTGAGGCGAACCGCAAGCCGGCTATCAATTTTTTTAATTCGTTGACCTCTTGATCACTGCACTCGGCAAAGTCTTTTTCTCTAAGTGTTTCTAGGGCGCTATATCGAAGCTGGATCGTAGGCCCTGATGAAGTCGTGTGATCCTCGGGAGGCTCCTCGCTGTCTTCTGATTCATCAGTGGAAACCGATACTGAGACCGGCGGCAGCTTGACTTCAATATTGGATGAGCGTCTTTGCTCCCAAAAGACTTCGAAGGCCCGATCGAAGTCGCCGATTTCTTCGGGGTCAGCAACCAAAGTTGACCTTCCCGCCCAGTAAACGGCATCACGGTCTTCTAGTCCTACCTTTCCAAGGGCCTCAAGGAAGAAGGTCACCCGACTAACTGGGACTTTCAAGCCTAACCCGCGAAGGATTTGGCAGAAAGCAACCCCTATCCGTGTAGGAGTACTTTCTGGAGTGATCATGGTGGCTTCATTCATTTGCAGCAGCAGCCATGATCATCTCAATGCCTTGCGCCGAGACCCGGTCCTGGTCTTCTCGATACTTGAGAACAGCTCCGAGAGTTGCGTTGATCGTCTGTTCGTCAAGAACAGACTCACCTAATTTCCCTAGTGCCGTTGACCAATCAATAGTCTCAGCTACTCCTGGCGGCTTGTACAGACCCATGCCGCGCATCACTTTCACGGCTAAGGCAACTTGTCGAGCTAGTTCGCTATCAACCTCTGGAGCTTTGAGTTGAATGATTTCAACTTCCCTTTCGAGGTCAGGGTGATTAAGCCAGTGGTACAGGCACCGTCGCTTGAGGGCATCATGCACATCCCGCGTCCGATTTGAGGTCACTACCACGAGAGGTGGATTTTTGCCTCCGAAGGTTCCTAGTTCTGGAATCGTCACCGTGTGGTCTGAAAGAACTTCAAGCAAGAAAGCTTCAAATTCGTCATCTGCTCGATCTACTTCATCTATCAATAAAACTGGCTGAGGCTGATCTCCGTGGTCGATTGCGCGAAGTAGAGGTCTTCGGATTAGGAACCGTTCTGAATAAAGCTCGTCTTCAATTGCTTGTGAATCTTTCGTCGCCCTACCTGAGGCCTCAGCTGCCCTGAGGTGCAGAAGTTGCCGCGTGTAATCCCACTCGTAAAGGGCTTGCGAAGCGTCTATGCCTTCATAGCACTGGAGTCGAATCAATTCACCGCCGGTCCATGAGGCTAGAACCTTGGCTAACTCGGTTTTACCCACTCCGGCATCGCCTTCAAGGAACAATGGCCGCTGCATGCTGATCGCCAAATACACAACAGTAGCTAGTCCTTCATCAGCCAGATAGTTACGGTCAGCAAGGGCTGACGATACTTCTAAAGGAGAGTTAGGGATGTTCCACATACTTCACCAAGAATACGGGCAATAATTTAATTAGTCCTAACTCAGGCTTCATTCAGCAAAGCAACCCACTTTCCATATATGTTTCCGCGAGACATTCGAAGGGATTTTGCAAAATGGATCTAGGCATTAGTGGAAGAACCGCCGCTGTAGCGGCGGGCTCAGCGGGTCTGGGATTAGGGGCAGCCAAAGCGCTTGCTGCAGAGGGCGTTCGTATTGCTATTTGCGGGCGCGACGGAGCAAAGCTCCAAGAGGCTGCTGCGGTCATAGGCGGAGATGTAGTCGCCATCGAAGCAGACCTGTCCGACCCAAATTCAGGAAAAATATTCGTCCAACAGGCGATATCTGAATTAGGTCATTTGGATATTTTAGTTACCAACGCTGGGGGACCTCCCCCAGGGACGTTCGAAAATACTGATCTGGACTCTTATCAAGCAGCCTTCGACATGAACTGTCGAGCAATGATCGAAATGTGTCGAACGGCTATTCCTGACATGCGGGATCGGGGCTGGGGACGTGTTTGCGCGATCACCAGTGTGGGAGTGAAACAACCGATTGAGTACTTAATGGCCAGCTCGGTAGCTCGAGCAGGGCTCACCAGTTTTCTGAAAATCACTGCTCGTGAGGTAGCCGCTGATGGGGTTACTATAAATTCAGCGCAGCCGGGAACACATTGGACAGATCGTGTCGCGAAAATTGTGCCCGACAAAGAGACAGCCGCATCAACTGTCCCAGCTCGAATAACAGGTGACCCCGATGATTTCGGCGCAGCCGTAGCCTTTCTCTGTTCTGAGCAGGCAAAGTTTATTACCGGTACAGGGCTGCTTATTGACGGAGGTCAGGCCTCCGGACTACTGGACTGAAAGCATTTCAGCGCCATTACATTTCAAAAACGGACGTGGCGCGCCATGACAGATCTTTAGGGCTACGAAACGCCGCTCGCCTCCAAGGCCCTCTTGGTTAGAACGCGGGCCAAGTGATCCCGGTATTCAGGAGAAGCGTTAAGGTCTGTTGGCGCATCAGTTCCTTCAGCCGCAACTTCAGCAGCTTCTGTCGCCGAAGCACCTCCCGCTAATGCAGACTCCACCGCTTCAGCGCGAAGGGGTGTAGAACCCATGTTGACCAATGAAACTTGTGTTGCGCCGTTGACTTCAACCGCTGCAACTCCCACAATCGCCCAGTCCTGTGCCCGCCGATTAAATTTCTGATAGTTCCAAGAAGCTCCCGGGGCCTTCGGGACTCGCACCTCGGTCAACATCTCGTCTTCAGCCAGTGAAGACTCAAAATATCCGGTGAAGAAATCAGCCACAGCAATCTCGCGCGACCCGCCGGGCCCTTCAGCAATGAGCGAACCCCCTAAAGCCAAAATAGCGGCGGGCAGGTCTGATGCCGGATCAGAATGGGCTAACGATCCGCCAATTGTCCCCCGATGTCGAACTTGAGGGTCTCCAACCTTGCTAGCTACATGAGCTAGAAGAGGGCACTCTGCCAGCAAAAGGTCGCTCGTCTCGAGCAATCGGTGTTTTGTTAACGCTCCAATAGCGAAGTGATCTCCACAATCGTTGATGTAACTGAGATCTTCAACGCCTGCTATATCAACAAGAACACTTGGCACGGCAAGTCGTAACTTCATCATAGGTATAAGCGAGTGACCTCCTGCAAGCAGTTTTGCTTCGTCTCCATGCTCAACAATCAAGGCGATCGCTTCTTCTGCTGAATCGGCTTTTTTGTAGTCAAAGGCAGCTGGAATCATTTACTTAGCCCTTCAACTCACGTCTTGACCGCTACAGGCCAGGACTGCTTTAACAATGTTGTGATATCCGGTACATCTGCAGAGGTTTCCTTCGAGTCCTTCTCGAACTTCCGCCTCGGTGGGGACTGGATTTTCTTCAAGTAAGGAACATGCCGCCATAACCATCCCCGGTGTGCAATAACCACACTGCAAACCATGGTTATTTTGAAAGCTTTCTTGCATGGGGTGAAGTTCATCCGAAGAAGGGGCAAGGCCCTCGATGGTGGTTACTTCCTGACCGTCAGCCTGAACGGCCAACATCGTGCAGGATTTGACTGATTCACCATTCAAATGAACCGTGCATGCTCCGCAGGAGGAGGTGTCGCAACCCACATTTGTGCCAGTAAGCCCAAGTTCGTCGCGCAGGTAATAAACGAGCAACGTTCTGGGCTCGACCTCACTCACACGGCCTGTTCCATTTACTGCAACGCTGATTTCCACAGTTGTTCCCTTCCTCCAACAGTAGGGCGACCCTTAGGTCGGACTCAATCATGCCCTATTCAAGGCCTTAGTGCCTCACCGAATCATCCACTTCTTTGATTGATTTAGAAAAGAGTCTGCACGCAAGGCAAGTGACAAAAGTCTTTCAGGTGAGAATAGAGCCCAGAAACACCAAACTTTTTTAGAACTTTTTCTTAGTTTTCTGGGCTATGAGCATCTATTTCAAATAAGAATTAGATAGTTTTTGGGCATGCCAATGGTGGAAACAGCAAGAGCAGCGCAAGCCAATACAAAGAACCAGATTTTGGAAAACGCCCGGCAATTATTCGCCGAACATGGCTACGACGGAACCTCAATTCGGCAGTTGACCTCGAGCCTAAATATCACCCCTGCCGCGCTCTACTATCACTTCGCCTCCAAAAATGATGTTCTCGAGGGTCTAGCTGCTCAGCTTCACGACAGCAGTGACGAGTTACTCCAACGGATTAGTACCTTTGACCAAAGCACCGAGTCAATGCGAGAAGCCCTAAATCAGTATTACGACTTACTCGCCGACGATATCCAAGTCTTTCGGTTGGTTTGGAACGACGCCGCGATTCAGCACAGCCCCATCGGACAACGACTCAGATCTCAAGCCAGAGATTTCTACGCTTATTTGGTCGGCCCTAATCCCTCCGTTGAGGACAGAATGCGGGCTGCCGGGGCAGTAGGAATAATCAGACTCTCACTCGAACAGCGTGGCGTCGACCCCGACAAGCACAAAGAAGTAATTGTTGAGCGCGCTTTTCAGGTCATGACAGACCTGTAAAGCAAAAACGCTTTTATTTCGATTGGCCTGTAATTAGATATTCGACACCGGGTAGGTACCAAGCTTGGGGGAGATCAATAACATCGCTTGGCACTACAACTCGAAAGAGTTCATCGCCTGGACGCACCAGTGACATCTGCTTTCTGGCTTCGCGCTCAATAATCTCTTTATCTGCGGCTCTGTCGATCCGAGACTCGAGATCCGAACGTCGTTGCTCAAGCTCCAATAACTGCTGTTTCGCTTGCTCAATACTGGTTCCCTGATTTCTGTATTGTCGGAACGGGAGCAAAGTCGCTGCAGCAAGCGCCATTACTGCCGCTACAACGACAAAAACCAAGGTCCGTCGTCCAAATCGACCGAGGCGAAACTTGATAACTAGCGATACAAAACGTCCAGACGACGAGAACCTGCCGAACCGGCCATTCTTGCCGGATGCCTCCGCATTCGACTTCTTAACTAACTCAGTCAAGCGCCAACGCTTCCTGGCCTAGGTATTCGGCGGCTTCACCCAAGTCTTGCTCAATCCGAAGCAGTTGGTTGTATTTAGCGACTCGGTCTGAGCGCGCCGGCGCTCCCGTTTTAATTTGTCCACAGTTGGTAGCAACGGCCAAATCAGCAATAGTTGTGTCTTCTGTCTCTCCAGAGCGATGCGACATCACACTTGTGTATCCACTAGAAGTCGCTAGTTGAACTGTTTCTAAAGTCTCAGTGAGACTTCCAATTTGATTAACTTTAACGAGAATTGAATTGGCGATACCTCGCTCTACCCCATCCTCGAGCCGCTGACTATTAGTAACAAACAAGTCATCACCAACCAATTGAATTTTCTTGCCGAGTGCTGCGGTAAGCGCAGACCAACCCTCAAAATCTTCTTCATCCATTCCATCTTCTATGGAGACAATGGGGTATCGACTACAAAGATCCGCCAAATACTCCGCAAACGCAGACGATTCGAGACTCCGGCTCTCGCCTACTAGCTGGTACTTTCCGTCGCTATAAAATTCCGTAGCAGCGGCATCGATAGTCAGAGCTATTTCTTCGCCAGGACTAAACCCAGCCCGCTCGATAGCTTCGACCAACAAAGCGAGTGCTTCTTCATTGCTGACTAAATCTGGAGCAAAGCCACCCTCGTCGCCAATCGCTGTTGACAGCCCCCGTTCCTTAAGTACTGACTTTAAAACGTGATAGGTCTCGATTCCCCAGCGCAGGGCTTCAGAAAAGGACGCTGCTCCGATCGGCATGATCATGAATTCTTGAAGATCAACATTGTTATCCGCGTGTTCACCCCCGTTTATCACGTTCATCATCGGGACAGGCAGAACATGGGCGTTCGCTCCCCCCAGATAGCGATACAAGGGGGTTCTCGTTTCCATCGCAGCAGCGTGGGCATTAGCCAGGGATACCCCCAATATGGCGTTTGCGCCCAGTCGACTTTTATTGTGGGTGCCGTCTAGGTCGATCATTTTCGCGTCGATGACACGCTGATCTAAAGCCTCAGTCCCAACCAGCGCATCAAAGATCTGTTGGTTAATATGACCCACTGCTCTGAGGACACCCTTACCGCCAAACCTTTCCTCTCCATCACGCATTTCGACCGCTTCGAACTGGCCAGTCGAAGCTCCCGACGGGACTTGAGCCCTTCCTTGAGCTCCGCTCTCCAACAAGACTTCAGCTTCGACTGTGGGGTTTCCTCGAGAGTCAATGATCTCTCGGCCCGACACATTCACAATTCTGCTCATCGAACTTCTCCAAGCAAGTTTTCGCACCTATGGGCAGCCATAAGATCAAGATTGATGGTAGCTGCGAGTTAGAGAAATAGAGGCTCCAAGCACCAGTCTTTATCGGCCTTGAACACCTATAGAAACGGTTTAGAAATCTAGTTTGCTCTACTTTTTTTCGAATTCGCCGTTTCTCGTTCAGCTGCTTTGATCGTTTGCCATTGCTCAACTAACTCTTCTTTAGTTGGCATGGGTGAACCAGAGTTCCTATCGAAGATATGTGGGTGGCGTCGAATCATTTTGTTTCGAACCTCGCGTGCTACGTCGGCTAAGTCAAAAGTCTTTTCTTCCTCTCCAATTACACTTTGCATAATTATGTGGAATAGAAGATCGCCAAGTTCCTCAACTAGATCTTCAAGTGAACCCTCACCTTTTTCTGCTAACTCAATGGCCTCCACAACCTCGTTCGCCTCTTCTAAAAGGCCAGGGATAAGGCTCACATGGGTTTGATCCATATCCCATGGACATTCCGATCGGAGTCGACGAACTAGCGCATGTAAGTCGACTATCAGCCGAGCTAAATCGCTACGAGGTAGTTCCGGGATCCAAAGCGAGGTCAGGTGGTCCGGTTCAAAACCTAAGTCTAAATTTTCCCACTCGACTTCGAAAACTGCTTCGTCTTCAAGGCCTAGACGTTGAAGCACTGTTACTTTCGGAGGTTCCTCAACATCAATCGAAAGTTTGATACCCGAAAGAGCGGACCTATTATCGCATTGAGCGACTAGCAGTGGACCCTTTAGCCCAGTGACTTCAGTACCAAATGCTTGGGCGTCAACGATGCTGACGTTGCGCGCTATCGGATCGACCTGAAGCCTCTCCCAAACCAGGTCTAGGAATGAAACTCCTGGGAGTATTTCGACGCTCACTTCTTCACGCTGGCGGAGAAGTTCGACCGTTCGCTCTGCAATTAGCGGTGAACCAGGGACGAGGTAGCCAATCGTTCCTAGATCTGTTGACTCCCGAACCAATTGCTCAACCATGACTTCATGGATACCTGCTTCGTCCCGCTGCGACTCATACAGATGATCAAAGGAGTCCAAATCCTCAAACACGTAGGCACATGGGTGTTTTCTAGTTCGCAGAAATGTGAGGTGAGTCCTGACTAACTTTAGAACTGCGTCCGGTATTAGATCTGCGTCTCCTGGGCCCAGCCCACCAATAATAATCTTTGGCAAGTTAGAACTACCGGCTTGGAACAACTGAAAGCCCGACGGGATCCCAGACGCCAAGTTTTGTCTCCACGACTACCTCATATTCGACTACTAGGTCTGCTAAGACTTGCTGGGCGAATGGGCCGAGCCGGGTCGGGTTTGCATCTTCGCTTTTAAGCTCTCGAACGTTAAAAATCATCCATAAACGGCCTGTGGAGCTGAAGTCCGATGGCATGGAAACGATTTCAGATGTATCTCCAGCCTTCATTTTCCCTAGAGGCGCAGCACTTTCACCAAAGGTGTTGGCCCATGCCAGTAAGTCTTCACAACCAACATCGCCATTAGGCCAACGTGACGTTCCTTGTGCGTTGACGTCCGAGGCCACCACCTCGGCTGGCTCTCCTGCCTCAATCCGCTCTTTCGCTGTTTTCACCTCAGCTTCAGTCTCGGTGGCAATGAGCGTGATGCAATGCGGGGTAGCGAACTTTTCTAAGCGCGGATCAGCTATCAGCGCCTGCTCTTGTGCCCATGCCTCAAAGCCGCCAGAAATGTGTGCTTGAACTTGGTCATTCAAGCTTTCATCATCTCCAGTAAAATCAATATCAAATCCGGCGTCGTTGATGACGACAGCCGCTAGCCGCAGTCTCAACATTGATGTCATGCGAGCGAGGAAAACTTCATTTGTCGGGTTCTCAGGGTCGACAAGTCGACTGGGTGGCGACTTCGCGAGACTCGTCAGAACAGTCTCAACGTTCAGGCTCCCTCCTGGGTAGAACGCAACAACTTTCGTTCGATCCGCCAGCGAAACTGCCATTTCGTAGTCGCTGCGCAGAGCAACACCATCCCCATCTTGATCAATCCGATCAAAAATTTCGTCTCGGGCTGACCCACTTAACGATTCAGCGCTTTCACCACACCCAGGAACCGTTAGAAGAATCAACAACAAAGAAACGACGGCTCTACCAATTATGTTCTTGCCACGATTAACTACCACGCTCGAAATGGTACGGGCTGAATGACCTATTTAGGGGGTCGGAGTTCACGAAGGAACGAATAGACCTGTCCAGGGAGCATCGAACTCACTGGTTCGGCATGAATTGTGACCTCATATAAGTCCTCTTTGTAAGTACCGCCGGTGTAAGGCCCCTCATTGGTTAGCCGTCTAAAACGAACTTGTTCACTTTGGCTTAGTTCCATCGGGGAAATTCTGATTCGGTTACGATTTGAGACATTTATATCGGTCACTTCGAGACGGACACATTCAGACCTCAACAACGCTATGTGTAAAAGTGTTTTTGCTGGATCTGGGATCGGGCCGTACCTATCAACCCACTCGGCTTCTATATCTGCGACTTCTACGAGTTCACTTACATTTGCAAGCCTTCGGTATGCCTCAAGCCGCTGCTCTTCAGCTTCGACATAGTCCACCGGTAAGTAGGCCTTAATCGGCAAATCAATTTTTATTTCCGAGGCTTTTTGAGTTTCTTCGCCTTTTAGCTCCGCTACGGCTTCGGTAACCATCTCGCAGTAAAGGTCATACCCGACTGCGGCTATGTGGCCCGATTGCGCACCTCCTAGTAAATTGCCAGCACCTCTAATCTCAAGGTCCCTCATAGCAATTCGGAAACCCGAACCAAGCTGGGTCGACTCCCCAATTGTCTTTAATCTCTCGAAAGCTTTTTCGGTCAGGACACGATTCTGTGGGAAAAACAAATATGCATAAGCTCGTTGTCCAGATCTTCCGACTCGACCGCGAAGCTGATGTAACTGACCCAGGCCCATCAAATCGGCTCTGTCGACGACAAGCGTATTTACACTTGGCATATCAATCCCCGATTCGATGATCGTTGTACACACGAGAACGTCATAGGTTTGCTCCCAAAAATCTATAACGACTTTTTCGAGAGAGCCTTCGTCCATCTGGCCGTGTGCAACACCTATACGTGCTTCTGGGACCATTTCCTGCAGTCGTGCCGCTACTTCAGAAATATCCTCAACTCTGTTATGGACAAAAAATACTTGACCTTCGCGAAGAAGCTCTCGGCGGATCGCTTCCGTCACAGCCCGTTCGTCGTACTCACCAACATGAGTCAAAATCGGGAGTCTTTCAGCGGGAGCTGTCTGCAGTAGAGACAAATCTCTTATACCAGTAAGGCTCATCTCCAAAGTTCGTGGGATCGGAGTGGCGCTCAAAGTCAACACGTCGACATCAGTTTTGAATCTCTTAATTGTCTCCTTATGCACAACTCCAAATCGCTGCTCTTCATCAATAACCAAAAGTCCAAGGTTTTTGAATTTCATATCTTCGGAGAGCATCCGATGAGTACCGATCAACACATCAACGCTTCCATCCTTAACTGCAGATACGACCTTTTTTTGTTGAGAAGGAGTGAGGAAACGGCTTAAAGCCTCGACCCGCACAGGATGGGCGGCGAATCTATCTTCGAAAGTTTGGTGGTGTTGTTGCGCCAAAAGAGTGGTTGGCACTAACACCGCTACCTGCCTTCCTTCACCAATAGCGCTGAACGCTGCTCGCATAGCTACTTCAGTTTTCCCGAACCCTACGTCGCCACAAATTAAACGGTCCATAGGGTGCGGGGATTCCATGTCAGATAACACATCTTGGATAGCGCCAAGTTGGTCGGGGGTTTCTTCAAAAGTAAACGAATCAGAAAGTTCTCTCATCCATGGCGTATCTGCTGGGAAAGAATGACCAGAGCTCTGCAGTCTCGACTGGTAGAGAACTACTAATTCTTGTGCAATTTCAGCGACAGCAGATCGGACACGATCTTTCTGTTTGGCGAAGTCAGTTCCGCCCATACGACTTAACGTCGGAGTTTCCCCACCTATGTAGGGTCGAATGAGCTCGATCTGATCACTAGGCAAATACAACTTATCCGTGCCTTTAAAATCTAAAACCAGATAGTCACGCTCAGAACCCATCAAAGTTCTGTGTTCCATTCCTATATATCGAGCAACACCATGGTGGTGATGAACTACATAGTCACCTGTTTGAAGATCTTCAAAGGTTCGCTGAGCTCCTTGAACTGGTCGAGGCGGTCTGTGGGTTCTGCGCCTACCTGTTATATCTCTTTCAGTAAGAACAGCTATTGACAGGTCCGACGCTATGAAACCCTCCTGAATGGGTGCTGCCACCACGTGGCCGCCAACTTGTCCTTTATAAAGACCGTTTTCGTGCAGTTCTAACTCAATGTTTTCTGCGCGCATCGTCTCGGCCATTCGCTGAGCGGATCCCTGACCGCTAGCGGCCAGCACCACTCGCATTCCGGGCTGCTTGGCCAGTTCTCTGATTTGATTGAGGAGACGATCTGGGTTGCCGACGGCTGTCTCCCAAGGCCGAATTTCGAATCGAGCCTGAGAAGGGTTCGACGAAGTGCCTGCCACTGTCCAGACGTTCGAGCGGCAATCCCTAAGCACCCGCTCAAAGGGCACGTGGAGCTTCGGAAATACCCTCGGATTTCCGGCTGAGTCCAACGCCTCCCAAGTCGTCGCAAGTGTCTGAGCTAAGTCTTCCTCTTCAGCTATTAGTTCTGAGGAACGGTCTTTCAGAAGCTTGGGGTCCAACAGCAAAACCAATGCGTCCGATTGAAGCAGGTCGCCCAGAACCAGCTCTTCTTCCATTAGCCATGGAAGCCATGATTCCATCCCATCAAAAAACTCTCCGACGGCTAAACGATCCCATTGTTCACGACCCCATGGTTCGGCCTCAAAAAGCGCGCTAGCTCGCTCTCGTATTTGGATTGTTGGTAACAACTCGCGTGCTGGGGGAATAGCTACAGAGTCAATCTCAACTGTTGACCGCTGATCAGAAACCGAGAACTCGCTCAGGCGTTCAAGCTCGTCCCCCCAAAGATCTACTCTGACGGGATAAGCACTAGTTGCGGGAAAAATATCCAAGATCCCACCCCTGACAGCAAATTCACCTCTGTGTTCGACTTGAAATTCGCGGCGGTATCCGTTCGCGACCAAAGACGTTGCAAGTTTGGATAAATCAGCCCTATCTCCTCTTCTCAGCTCGAGAACTTCAACATCTCGGACCTCCGGGTTTATCCGCTGGAGAAGAGAACGTACGGGGGCCACTACAACATCGGGACCTCGCCCTGTTTGAATTCCATGCAATATTTCGAGACGGTTACCCATCGTCTCTGTTGCTGGGCTTATTCGCTCGAAGGGCAAGGTTTCCCAAGCTGGGAAGTACCGAACACGATCCTTACCAAGCCAAATTTCAAGGTCATCACACAAAGTCTCTGCTTCTCTAGCAGTGGACGTCACGACCACAATCGGTTTCTGAGTACTTACTTCGGCGATGCCTGCAACAAAAAAAGCTCGGCCCGCCTGTGCCACTACTACTTCAGCGCTTTTGCGGCCGAGTAGTTGCGAAAGGAGCTGGTCATCAGCGAGGTGGCGCGGCAATCCAGCTAAGGCGCCCTTCGACATCACGATTGAAGACCGTTGATCTTGTTCATCGCTTGCTCAACGCCGTCTGCCAAGACCATCTCTATTGCATCGACACCAACGTTTGCTGCGAGGTCCAGTCGCACTCGATCTTCCGTCGCCGGTTTCTTAAGGACCCAGTTGCGGCCGTTTCGGGGATCGGGTGGTTTACCAACCCCGATTCTGATCCGGACAAAACCATCGTTACCAAGGTGCTGGCGAATAGATTTCAGACCATTGTGACCGGCCGCTGATCCGCCTCGTTTGACTTTCACTCGACCAGGTTCCAAGTCAAGTTCGTCGTGCACGACTATGAGCCTTGCAACATCATCGACGCCATTTCGACGAATCAGGGACGCTACTGATTCCCCGCTCAAGTTCATAAACGTCGTTGGGCAAGCCAAGACCACTCGTTTCCCGACCACCTGGACGACTGCTTTGCGCGATCGGTCCGCTTTCGAGATTTCTAGCGATACGGACTCTCTCGCTGCGA
>CEOP01033247.1_pt1 | contig 19666 bp, 18 predicted proteins | sample 361301 | NCBI WGS metagenome assembly CEOP01 (sample SAMEA2619548, study PRJEB7988) | marine metagenome | biome: marine biome (ENVO:00000447); feature: deep chlorophyll maximum layer (ENVO:xxxxxxxx); material: "saline water (ENVO:00002010), including plankton (ENVO:xxxxxxxx)" | depth 55 m
GGTTTTCTCAAGATTATTTGGGCTATGATAAAGAAAAAAATATTGTTGCAGATGTACGTTACTCAATGATCCCAAATCAGATTGCACCAATGTGGGGATTGATTATTGATGACCAGCGTGGTATAAATGAACATGCGACTTGGTGGACAAGTCGAAATTTGGATCAAAGTCAGTTAGATTTGTTCATTGATATGTTAAAAGGTAAAAAGTGTGAAAGTTGTCATTTATCCCCATAATAGTTACAGTGCATTTCTATGTCATTTTAATATCTAAATATAATGCCTTAGTATTATAAGTTTGAAACTGAGTCTGTGCAAAACTTGATATTTTAAAAATTCTTTTATTTTTTTTTTATATTATGTTAATAACGCTATTTTTGACAAATTCTATTAATAAAAAAATATTTTAAATTATGAGAAACTTACTTACAGTGTTGATGACTTTTATGATGTTGTCTTTTTCTAATCAAACATTTGCTCAAGATGATGTTTCAGAAGAAATTGACCAATTACAAGAAGATACATCAAGTACTGCCATGATGGATTCTTCATCCGAAGAGACATCAAATATTCAAATTATTGAAGAAGAAGAAATTGAAGAGGTTATTGAGGAATCACAATCATTCCATTATGCCATTAAAGATCAATTTATTCAAGGAGGTTGGCAGTTTATGGGTATTGTATTACTTTGTTTAATTCTTGGCCTTGCTGTAGCTATCGAAAGAATTATAACCCTAAACTTGGCAACAACGAATACAAAAAAGTTATTATCAGATATTGAAGACGCTCTTAAAGGAAAAGATGGCGTCAATTCTGCTAAAGAAATATGTAAATCCACTAAAGGCCCTGTTGCTTCTATTTTTGTTCAGGGATTAATGAGAGCATCAGAAGGTGTTGAAATGGTCGAAAAGTCAATTATTTCATACGGCTCAGTTGAAATGGGTAAACTAGAAAAAGGTATGGTTTGGATATCTTTATTTATATCCCTTGCTCCTATGCTTGGTTTCATGGGAACAGTTATAGGTATGATAGGTGCATTCGATGCTATTGCAGAAGCTGGTGATGTGTCACCTTCACTTGTTGCTGGAGGTATTAAAATTGCATTATTAACTACTGTGGGTGGATTAATTGTAGCTGTCATTCTCCAGCTTTTTTACAATTACCTTGTATCCAAGATTGATTCTTTAGTCAATACAATGGAAGACGCTTCTATTTCACTTGTAGACATACTAGTAAGAAATAAACTTTCTAAATAATGGATTTTGTAGATATTGTTCTATACTTCGGCTATTTTATGGTTGCAGTTGCTGCTCTTCTTGCAGTGGGATTCCCACTGTATATTGCATCTAAAAATCCAAAGTCACTGGTTAGTTCTGGTATGGGTTTAGGTTCAATTCTTATTTTATTTCTAGTTGCATGGTTAATTTCTGGAAATGAAGTTTATCCAAGTTACGTTGAATTTGGTGTAGACGAAACACTTTCAAAATTCATTGGAGGAATGTTAAATTTAGTGTACATGTTAGCAGGTATCGCAGTAATAGGTATAATTGCATCAGAATTTAGAAAAGTTTTTAACAATGGCTAGAAAAAATAGACCGACTGCAGAGATTCCTAATGGTTCGATGGCTGATATAGCCTTTCTTCTTCTCATATTTTTCTTAGTAACAACAACTATTGCAAATGATAAAGGAATTGCTATGTTGTTACCTCCAAAGCCTGATCCTAATCAGCCACCACCCGAGGTGACCAAGAATGACAGAAATATTTTTAAAATACTTGCTAATTCACAGGATAGATTATTGGTAGAAGATGAACCACTTGAAGATGTTTCATCTTTGAGAGAGATGGTCAAAATATTTATATTAAATTTTGGTAATCCTGGAGAGGAAGGAGTTCAGATTTATAATAGTTTGCCTGGATCTATGAAATCCTACGTTTCTTCTTTTGGCAGAAGAATAGACTATTCTGATGATCCCACAGAAGCAGTAGTATCATTCAAAGCAGACAGGGGAACATCTTACGATTTATATGTTCAAGTACTAGATCAAGTTAATGCTGCCTATAATGATGTTTATGGTGAGAGGGTTGGTCTTACTGCAAATGAATTCTTACAGTTAGATAGAGATGACCCAGTTCAGGAAAGAAAATATTTTGCTGCAAGGGATGGTATTCCTAGAGCAATTTCAATTGCAGAACCAAATAAAATAGCAAACTGATGCCTAAATTTGGAAAAAAATCAAATACTTCTCAAGACATACCAACTGCGGCTTTGCCTGATATTATTTTCATGTTACTATTTTTCTTTATGGTTACAACAGTGCTTAGAGAGACAGATATTATGGTTAAACAAAAGTTACCTAAAGCTGCTCAATTGACTAAATTGGAACGAAAATCTCTTGTTAGTTACATCTACATAGGAGAACCTAAACAAAGTTCTTTATTTGGTAAAGAACCAAAAATACAAGTGAATGACGTTTTTGTTGAGGTTGATGAAATAGTACAATTTGTAAATCAAGAGAAAGATAAATTGAATGAGGCAGAAAGAGATCAAATTACAATGTCTATGAAAGTTGATGTAGATTCAAAAATGGGTATTGTTTCTGATGTTCAGCAGGAATTAAGAGAAGCAAATGCAAGAAAAATTCTATACAGTTCAATTCAAACTTCTAGTAACTTATAGTGATTAGATAAGAGAATTGTTATAATTTTCTTATTTGATTATGAATAAAATTAAATCTCAATCTAATGTTGTCAATGCCTGGTGTATGTATGATTGGGCAAATTCTGTCTATTCACTCGTTATTACCACAGCAATTTTTCCTTTATATTATAATTCTGTTACTACTACATCTGAAAATAATGATATAGTATCTTTTTTTGGTATTGAGATAGTAAATTCTGTTCTATATTCATATTCACTTTCTTTTTCTTTTCTTCTTCTTACAATAATTCAACCCATTCTCTCTGGAATTGCTGATTATTCTGGAAATAAAAAATTTTTTCTTAGATTATTTATGTATTTAGGATCATTTTCATGCATGTCACTTTATTTTTTTAATGGTGAAAATATTGAGTATGGTATTATTTTTTCTGTATTAGCTAGTGTTGGCTTCACTGGTAGTTTGGTATTTTATAATGCTTTTTTACCTGAAATATCTACTCCTAAAAACTTTGACAGTATTAGCGCAAGAGGCTACTCATTCGGATATGTTGGTAGTGTAATTTTATTAATTATTTGCTTAGTTCTAATACAAGGTTTTGATTTTTTTGGTTTTCAATCTTCAAAAGATGCTACAAAATTCACTTTTCTTTTAGTTGGGTTTTGGTGGATCTTATTTGCTCAAATAACATTATTTTATTTACCTGAAAAACCAAAAAAAATTAAACTTAATAGAACTATTCTAACCTATGGTTTAAGGGAATTACTTAAAGTTTGGAGTTATATTAAAGGTGTAAGAAACTTAAAACTTTATTTATTATCCTATTTTTTTTATAGTATGGGTGTACAGACTATAATGTTAGTTGCCTCATATTTTGGGGACAAAGAGTTAAATCTAGATCAAAATAAACTAATATTTACTATATTAATAATTCAGCTAATAGCAATCTTTGGTGCATATTTTTTTGCATTTATATCTAAACTAAAAGGAAATAAATTTTCATTATTAATTATGAATTCTTGTTGGATACTAATATGTATATCAGCTTATTATACAACTAATGAAAACCAATTTTATTTTCTTGCAGCTGCAGTTGGTATTTTGATGGGAGGCATCCAGTCATTATCCAGATCCACTTTTTCAAAACTTATTCCAAATGAAATTGATGATAACGCATCTTTTTTTAATTTCTATGCTATCTCTTATAATATATCTGTTGTAATAGGCACTTTTTCATATGGATATATAGAGCAGGTAACTGGTAGTATGAGGTCAAGTATTCTAGCTTTAACTCTATTTTTTATTATTGGTTTAGTCGTTTTAATAGGTACTAAAATTAAAAAATAGTATATGTTTAAATCCAATCTTTTGAATAAGAATTTAAGAGTTGAATTAATTGATTCTAAAAAATTTATTTTTGATCAGGTAAGAAAGAAAAAAGTAATAATGACACCGGAAGAGTGGGTTAGGCAAAGTATTATTTTCTATCTAGTAAAAACCTTGAACTATCCCCTTGGTTTGATTAGTGTTGAATCATCTCTAAAATATAATAATATTAATAAAAGGTCAGATATTATAGTTAAATCTAGGCAAGGATTAAATAATTACCTTTTAGTTGAATGTAAATCTTTTAAGTTAAAATTAAATGGTACACATTTAAGTCAAGTTGCTATGTATAATAAAAAATATTCAAGTAGATACCTTATGATAACGAATGGTATTTCTCATGTGGTATTTTCAGTTGATAAAAAATCTAAAAAAATAAATCTCTTAGATTATATACCTAATTATAAAGATTTAGATTAGATCTTCAGGGTTGTGATACTCTGTTTTAAAACAATCTGATACATTTTTGTTCACCACTTTCCCTTTAATTATATTTAGTCCAGTTTTTATTTCATTATTTGTTTTTGATGCTTCTTTCCACCCCTTTTCGGCTATTTCAAGAACATATGGTAATGTTTTATTTGTTAGTGCTTTTGTGGATGTGTATGGGACTGCTCCAGGCATATTAGCTACACAATAGTGTAACACATCATCAATTATATATACTGGATTTTCATGTGTGGTTGGTTTTGATGTTTCAAAACACCCGCCTTGGTCAATGGCTATATCTACTATAACACATCTACTTTTAAGTCTCTTAAGTGAATTTTTAGTTAATAATTTTGGTGCTTTTGCACCTGGAATAAGTACTGCTCCAATAATTAAATCGCTATCTATAGCGTATTTATCTATAGATTCTTTTGTAGATAAGATACACTTTACTTTACCTTCAAATAAACTTTCCAATTCATTTAACCTTTCTTTATTTGTATCTAGAATTGTAACATCAGCCCCAAGCCCTACAGCCATTTTTGCTGATTCTGTACCTGAAATTCCTCCACCAATTACCAATACTTTAGCGGGATCAACTCCAGTAACTCCACCTAATAATATTCCTCTTCCACCCATTGGTTTTTCAAGAAACTTAGCACCTTCTTGAGTCGCCATTCTGCCAGCGACTTCAGACATTGGAGTTAATAGTGGAAGATTTTTTTCTTCATCTTGTACGGTTTCGTATGCAATACAAATTGATTTACTTTTAATCATAGCATCTAAAAGTGGTCTGTGAGAGGCAAAATGAAAATATGTAAATACGATTTGGTCTTTTCTTATTAAATTATACTCTTCTTGAATAGGTTCTTTAACCTTAAGTATCATGTCAGATTTTCTAAAAACTTCATTTCTTGTTTCAGTAATAACTGCTCCAGCTTTTTCATAATCTTCATTAAAAAAGTTAGAGTTTTTACCTGCATCTTTCTCAACTAAAACAGTGAATTTCTTCTTTGATAGTAATGAAGCTCCTTCAGGAGTAAGTGATACTCTGAATTCATTATTTTTTATCTCTTTTGGAATACCAATAACCATATTTATGTGCCTTAAGCAAATTTAAGTTTATGATTTTATAATTAAAAAAAAATATCTTGTTTTTATTCTTTAAATAATTTTTTATATAAAATATTATTCTTTTATATAATAAATAACAAAATATTATTTTGTATTTATGAATTTATTTTAAATTTTATATCAAATAATTTAAAAAGTTAGAATTTATTTCCCTTTTATTTTTTGTATCTTTATAATGATAATGGTTAACTCTAATCTAATAATTAGTAAAACTCTAAAAATTTCAAAAAAAGAAATTTTAGATGATTTCTTTCTAATGAATATTAGTAGAAACATAAGCTATATAGGAAGGAAAGAAGTTTTCATGGGTAGGGCAAAATTTGGTGTATTTGGAGATGGAAAAGAACTTCCTCAAATTGCTATGTCTAAGTTTTTTAGAAATGGCGATTTTAGATCTGGCTACTACAGAGATCAAACTTTTATGATGTCTATTGATCAGCTTAACCCCGATCAATTTTTTGCACAACTTTATGCTCATACGGATATAGATAAAGATCCACATTCAGGTGGCAGGCAGATGAATTGTCATTTTGGTACTAGGTTATTAAATAAAAAAGGCGAATGGAAAACTCAGACTGATATGATGAATTCATCTAGTGATGTATCATGTGTCTCAGGTCAAATGCCTAGAATAGTTGGCCTTGCCTATGCATCAAAATTATTTAGAAATAATAAAAAATTATCCAATATGGAAAATTTTTCAAATAATGGTAATGAAGTTGTATTTGGTACTATTGGTGATGCAAGTACATCAGAAGGTCACTTTTGGGAAGCAATTAATGCGTGTGGTGTTTTGCAAGTCCCATTAGTTATGTCTATTTGGGATGATGGTTATGGTATTTCTGTACCATCAGAATACCATACTACCAGAAATGATTTATCAAAAGTATTATCTGGTTTTCAGAGGTCTTCTAAAAATGAAAGTGGTTTTGAAATTTTTACAGTTAAAGCCTGGGATTATATAGATCTTATTAAAACCTATCAAAGAGCTGTTCAAATATCAAGAGATAATCATGTCCCATGCATAATTCATGTTAAGGAAGTTACTCAGCCTCAAGGTCACACCACATCGGGTTCTCATGAGAGGTATAAGTCTAAAGAAAGGTTAAAATGGGAAAAAGATTTTTGCTGTATTAGAAAAATGAAAGAATGGATACTTAAAAATGGATATTCTACAAATAAAGAAATTGAAAAAATAGAAAAAGATGCTGAAATAATTGCAAAAAAATCTAGAGATAGGTCTTGGAGGTCATACAGGGATGATATTAAAATAGATTTTGACGATGCTTTAGCTGTTATTACTAGGATTGCCCAAAATAGTCCAAAAAATAAAAATGAGATAATTGGTGTTAGAAATGACCTTTCTAAGACGATTCAACCTCTTAAATCCGATGTTCTTAAGTCTCTAAAATTTGTAAGAAGAATTATTAGAAATGAAAATAATATAGCAAAGAATTATTTACTGAATTTAATAAAAGAAAAAGAGATAAAGTATGAAAGAGAATACAGTTCCCATCTATATAGTGAATCTGAACATTCTGCTCTTAATATAAAAGAGGTGTATCCAAAATATGGTGAGAATAAAGAAATTGTAGATGGAAGAGAAATAATTAATAAATATTTCTTTGAACTATTTGAAAATAATCCTAAAGTTTTTGCCTTGGGAGAGGATGTTGGAAAAATTGGAGGGGTAAACCAAGGTTTTGCTGGAATTCAAGAAAAATTTGGTAAATATAGGATTACAGATACAGGTATAAGAGAGGCATCAATTATTGGACAGGGTATAGGGGCGGCATTAAGGGGTTTACGACCTATAGTTGAAATACAGTATTTAGATTATGTGTATTGGGCAATCCAAACATTATCTGATGACCTTTCAACTTTACATTATAGAACAAAAGGAGGACAAAAGGCTCCCGTTATAGTTAGAACTAGAGGACACAGATTAGAGGGTATTTGGCATAGTGGATCCCCAATGGGTACTTTAATAAATAGTTTAAGGGGGATTTATATACTTGTCCCAAGAAATTTTGTTGAGGCAGTAGGTATGTATAATACCTTACTATCATCGGATGAACCTGGTATAATAATAGAACCATTAAATGCTTATAGATTAAAAGAAAACTTACCAAAGAATTTATCTGATATAAAAGTTGAGTTTGGAATTCCAACAGTTTTAAGAGAGGGTTCTGATATAACAGTAGTAACCTATGGATCAATGTGCAGAATTGTTCTAGATTCTGCAGATCAGTTAGCAGCTGTAGGTATATCTTGTGAAGTTATTGACGTAAGAACTCTTCTCCCATTTGATAAAAATAAAACTATAGTTAAATCATTGAAGAAGACAAATAGAATAGTTTTTGCAGATGAAGATGTTTCTGGTGGTGCTAGTGCATTTATGATGCAAAATGTTTTAGAGAAGCAAGATGGTTATTATTTCCTTGATTCTAAGCCAATTACAATTCACTCAAAAGATCACAGACCTGCTTACAGTACAGATGGTGATTATTTCTCAAAACCTAATTGTGAAAATATTTTTGATGTGATATATAATCTCTTTAACGAGTTAGATCCTAAAGCTTACCCTGAACTTTAATTACTTAATATCTCTTGTAGAGTAACTTCTGTAGACTCAATAATATTACTTGTATTTAATGCTCTATCCTTAATAAATATTTTTAGTTTAAAAATATTATTTTCTAAAACATTTTCAAATCCGTAAGAAACCATACCATATCTTAACTTTCCTTGTAAAGCTTGATTAGCATTTCCTATATTCAAAGGTGGAAATCTAGAGTTAAAATCAATTCCACATCCATACTCTTCATCAAAAACTCTTGTCCAATCAATTAATTCAAAATCATTACCATTTTTTTTATAAAATTCAATGTAGATATTTTTATTATTCACATTTTTTTGGATTAAAAATGTATCTAACTGATTAGATGAGTTTGAGGTTTCAATTATATAATCATTACAATTAAATTCAGATCTATTATCAATATCACTAAATAATGTAATTGCTCCATTTGGCTCATATATATAAAGTGGAGGATTTACATCATTTGAACCAATTGTTACCCAGTTAAAACTTTCATCTATGATAGCATTATATTGGTGGTAAGGGTAACTATTTTCATCGTTAGATAAACCAAGGTCTCCGTTTCCATCTATAAAGTTAATAGTAAGAATTAATGAATCTTGAGTAAAATTATTTTCGCTTTTTTTAAAAATCATATTTTCAAAACTGATGACTGGCATTTCAGATACTGTATTATCATCATTACAAGAAATTATTAAGAAAGGAAAAATGTATAAAAATATTTTTTTCATTAATTAGAAAACTTTACTATTTGATTTTTATTGCTTTTATTAAATTTTTAATATCAAATATTGGCTCATCACATACTTTATTACGACACAAAATAAATGATTGTTTATTTTTTAAGTTTTTATTATTAGTATCCTTTTTAATATTTAGTACTTTATTTGGTGAGTAACTAGAGAGGATTTTTATTAATTTTTCCTTATTTAAAGTGCCATTAATTGTAATTTCATTTATTTTATTATGATTCATATTATCTACATATATCCAGTTATGCATGAATTCAAAGTTATTTAAATATTTTTTTACCTTTTTCCCCATATCATTAAATATGCTTTTATATAATACATCATCATATATTTTTCCAAGTAAAAGTAAGTTATGATACATCACAGAATTTGCAGATGGTATCACATTATCAAAAATCTGAATATTATTTGATATAAGTTTCTCATGTTCTGAGCTTGAAAAACTAAAAAAACATTCTTTATCGTTATAAAATTTTGAAATTGTGTATTCAACTAATTCTCTTGCAAGATTCAAGTACTCTCTATCTAATGTGCTCTCATAATATAAAATAAATGCTTTTATTGTAAAGGCATAATCATCAATATATCCATAATTCTTCTTTCCTAATATTCTATAAAGCTTATTTTTATTGAGCAGTTTATCCTTTATGAATGTTATGTTTTTATTTGCCTTTTCAAGGTAAGTAATATCTTTTGTAGCTTGATAAGCATTAATTATACCAATTAGAACTATACTATTCCATGAACATATAACTTTTTTGTCAGTTATTGGTTTAATTCTTTTATTCCTCTCTTTATTTAATTTAATTCTAATTTTTTCGGATAGTATATCTGTTTTTTCACTCAGGGTAATAATTATTTTATCACCAAAATTATTTTTTAAATCAATTTCATTGGATAAGCAACTATTCTCATTTTTAAAAATATTCAAAAGTTCTTTTTTATCCCATCTATAAAATTTACCTTCTTTTCCTTCAGATTCAGCATCAACTGCAGAATAGAATCCGCCGTCAACATCACTCATTTCATCTGATAGCCAGTTAATTATAAGGTTTATAATTTTTTTATATCTATCATTTTTAGAAATTTTATAAATATTAGACAGAAGCTCTAAGAATAACCCATTATCATATATCATTTTCTCAAAGTGTGGTACTATCCATTTTTTATCTACTGAGTACCTAGAAATACCTCCACCTATATGATCATAAATTCCCCCAGAAAGTATTGCATCTATTGTTCTTATTACATGTTTATATATCTCATTGTCATCATAAAGCTGAGATTGTAGTAATAAACTATTCCATAAACTCGGCATTGGAAACTTAGGCTCTTTAAGCATACCACCATCCTCATAATCAAACTTTATCCTGATTTCATTTACTAGAGTATCAACGTTAAATATTTTATTTGTTTCATAACTTTTATTTGAATGAATTATTTCATTAGTAAATGCTTCCGACGATTCTTGGATCTTATTTTTCTCAGAAATTGATATATTTTTAATATTATCTAGTATTCTCATCCAATTATTAGGACTAAAGTATGTCCCTCCATAAAAAGGTTTTTGATCTGGCATCAGAAATATATTGAGGGGCCATCCACCCTGTATTCCCATTTTTTGGATAGCTTCCATATAAATATTATCAATATCAGGTCTTTCTTCCCTATCAACTTTTATGGATATAAAATTATCATTCATAAACTCAGCAATTTTTTTATTTTTAAAGGATTCTCTTTCCATAACATGACACCAATGGCAAGTAGAATATCCAATGCTAAGAATTATTATTTTATTTTCTTTTTTGGCCTTTTTTAAAGAATTTTTATTCCATGCAAGCCAATTAACAGGATTTGTAGAATGCTTTAATAGATAAAGACTTTTTTCATTTACTAATTCATTATTAAACTTTGACATTTAACTCATTTTTTATTTAATCAATAAAGTTTTGTATCTTTACACATACTTTAAAAGGTGAAAAAAATACTACTTCTATTAGTTATTGCATTTTCGTCCTGCGAAAGGAAACTATGTCCAACTTATTCCAAGGTTGAAATAGAAGAGGTTGCACCTTACGATAGTAAGAATATATCCCAAAAAAAAGTGTAAGTCAATAAGCCGGATTCTGTATCTGAAATTCAGACTCTTATCATTTATCTAGACTCGATATTACTATCAAGCTCAAGCGATCTACCCGTTCGAATTTTTAGCGGGCAACTAAATGTAAAAATACAATCGAACTACTTGATCTTTCAATTTATAAGGTTTACAATGCATTAAATATCACTATTTAATCGGTAGTCTCTTACACTACCTTTTCACCCTTACCTCAAAAGAGGCGGTATATTTTCTGTTGCACTATCTGTTCTCTTTAGAGACCTTCCTGTTAGGAAGTATAATGCCCTGTATTGTCCGGACTTTCCTCTTCAAAATATGAAGCGATAAGACAACTTACATTGCAAAAGTATATATATTTTTGTTTAAAAAAATTAAATGTCTAAAACTATATTGGCCATTGAAACATCATGCGATGATACTTCTGCATCAATAATTTCTGATGGAATCATAAAGAGTAATGTTGTTTCATCTCAATTAGACCATTCCAAATTAGGTGGTGTTGTACCAGAGATTGCATCTAGAAAACATCAAAAAAATATTGCTTATATAATAAATGAAGCTCTAGAAAAATCTTCTATAAATTTACATAGTCTAGATGCTATAGCTTGTACAAATGGCCCTGGCCTTTTAGGATCTTTACTTGTTGGTTCATCATTTGCAAAATCAATGTCTTACTGCCTAGGAATACCACTTATTTGTGTTGATCATATAAAAGCACATGCTCTTTCTCATTCTATAAATTCATTTGATATTAATTTTCCTTTTATTTCATTAGTTGTTAGTGGTGGCCATACTCAAATAATGTATATTGAATCATATGATAAAATAAAAATAGTTGGTGAAACTAGAGATGATGCAGTAGGTGAGGCTTTTGATAAATGTGCAAAAATAATTGGTTTAGATTATCCTGGGGGACCTTTAATTGATAAATTATCAAAAAAAGGTGATTCAAATAAATATAAATTTCCTGATACAAATGTCCCTGATCTAGACTTTTCTTTTAGTGGGATTAAAACATCTTTTCTTTACTTTATTAGAGATAATTTAAAAAACGATGAAAATTTTATAAAAAAAAATATAAATGATATTGCTTCATCTATTCAATTTAAATTAGTTGAAATGATAATTAAAAAATTAAAAATTGCAATCAAAAAATATAATGTAACAAATATCTCAGTAGGAGGTGGGGTTGCAGCTAACTCATATTTAAGAGAGGAGTTATTAAAAATAAATAATAGTTTTGGGATAGATGTACATATTTCTAAATTAGAATATTGTACCGATAATGCAGCTATGATAGCTAATTATGCTAGATTTATGTTTGACGATAAAAAGTTTTCTAAACTTGATGTTGTACCTTTTTCTAAAAATAAGTAAGTGAATAAAAAAATTTTTTTTAAAAATAGGAAAGCAACATTTAACTATGAGGTTTTTGATAAATACACTGCTGGTATAATTTTAAAAGGAACTGAAATTAAATCTATAAGAAGTTCTTTAATAACCATGAATAGTTCTTATTGTATAGTTGATAATAATGCTATTTATGTTAAGGATTTGAATATTTCAGAATATGAATTTGGAAATGTAAATAACCATGAACCAAAAAGAAAAAGAAAATTACTTTTAAATAAAAGAGAGATTAATCAAATAATAAAAAAAGTATCAGAGAAAAAACTATCTATTATTCCACTTAATTTATTTGTTTCAGATAGAGGTTTTGCTAAAATTCAAATCGCACTTTGTAAGGGAAAAAAGATATATGATAAAAGAGAAAGTGTAAAGAAGAGGGAGGTAGATAGAACACTAAGACAAAATTTTAAAAATATTTAATCATTAGATTTATTATTTTCTCCTTAAACCTTGTGTATGGAGGAATAATTAAATCTGTTGGACTTATTTTAACTAATTGTTTGAAGATGCTTTTTGCATTAGAAAATTCTTTAAACCCATGTACTCCATGACACCTTCCGGAACCACTATTATTAACACCTCCAAATGGAAGATGGTAATTTGAGTAGTGTAATGTACTATGGTTTATACATACTCCACCAGATGATGTCTCGTTTATTATTCTGTTTATATTTTTTTTATTTTTACTAAAAATATAAAGTGCTAGAGGTTTATTATTATTATTTATAAAATTTATAGCATCATCTAAAAAATTATATTCATAAATTGGTAAAATAGGACCAAATATCTCTTCAATATGAATTTTAGATTTTGGAGATATATTGGTTAATATCGTTGGTTCTATGAATAATTGATCGACATCTTTTCTTCCCCCAAAATGAATTTTTCCTTTATTTGTTTTAGCATCCTCAATTAAGCTATTTAATCTCAAAAAATGTTTTCTATTTACTACTCGACAATAATTTTTAGAGGTTTTTGGATTATCTGAATATAATTTTTTTATATATTCTATTAATAATTTCAAGAATTTATATTTTAATTTTTTATTTATAAGTATATAATCTGGAGCTATACATACTTGTCCGTTATTTATGAATTTTGCCCAAGCGATTCTTTTTGCAGCTAACTTTAAATCAACTTCCTTGTCTATAACTGTTGGAGATTTTCCTCCTAATTCAAGAGTAACTGAAGCGAGATGGTTACTAGCAGCTTTCATTACTATTTTTCCTATAGTTGGAGATCCAATAAATAGTATATGATTAAATTTTAATTTTAAAATCTTTTCTGCTATATCAGAACCTCCTAAAATTGTATATACTTCATTTTGATTAAAAGTTTTTTCAACTATTTTTTTAATAATTTTTGAAGTGTAGTCAGTAATCTCAGAAGGTTTAATCATTACAGTGTTCCCAGCAGATATCGCATTTACAAGAGATACAAAAGTTAAATTTATAGGAAAGTTCCAAGGGGTAATAATTAATACCAATCCCTTTGCTTCATATTTGATATAAGATTTTGATCCTAGAAGTGTAACAGGTGTTTTGACATATTTGTCCTTCATCCATTTTTTTAAGTTTTTAATGGTATGGTTTATCTCCTGAATTACAGGAAATATTTCAGTTAGATCAACTTCTGATTCGTTCTTTCTAAAATCTTTTTTAAGTGCTTCTTTTATATCAGCTCTATTTAATAAGATATTTTCTTTTAATTTTTTTAACTTATTAATTCTTTCAACAGATGTAGTAAGTTTTAATTTAGAGATGTTCTCTTTTAACTTTTTATGAGTATTAATTAATTTTTTTTCGGAAGTTATCATTCTTATTTAATAAACATCATTCCAATTATACAAAATGTGATTCCAAGTAATGAGCTAAGAAATATATAGGATGCCATTAATAAAATTTTTCCTTGTTTTAGTAGAATTATTGATTCGATAGAAAAAGCAGAAAATGTAGTAAAACCACCACAAAAACCAATAATTAATAAGGTTGTAAGATTATTCGTTAGCTCCTCATCCATATTGTTAGTTGTTAATTTGAATATAATACCCGCAACAAAACATCCAATAATATTGATAATTAGTGTACCAAAAGGAAATGGAATTAATGTAGGAGTTAGGAATTTAGATAATGTATATCTTAAGACAGATCCAGACATACCTCCTAAGCCAACAAATAAAAGATCTTTCATTTTTTTTCTTCAACAAATTCGAGTGATGCTGAATTAATACAATACCTTAACCCTGTTGGGTTTGGACCATCATTAAAAATGTGACCTAAGTGTCCCTCACAATTAGTGCACACTACTTCAACTCTTTTCATACCTAAGCTATTATCATCTAAAAAGGTAACGTATTTTTTATCTTCTACATCAAAAAAACAAGGCCAACCTGTACCTGATTCATATTTTGTTTTTGATGAAAAAAGTTTCTGACCACAACCTGCACATTTGTACTCACCGCTTTTTTTATTATTCCAATACTTTCCAGTAAAGGCTCTTTCTGTTCCTTTTTCCCTTAATATATAATATTGTTCTTTTGTAAGTTTTTTGAGCCAATATTCTTCTTTCTTATCTTGAGATGTACAAGATGTTACTAAAGTAAATGTCAAAGTAATTATTAAATAAAACTTCATTTATTAATGTTTACGTCTAATTGTGGGAATGGGATACTTAATCCGTTTCTAGGGAATTCAGAATACACTTTTTCGTTATAATCAAATTTTACTTCTAGAAAATCCTCGGACTTTACCCATACTCTGACCATAATATTGACTGAGCTATCTGCCAGTTCAGAAATCACTACTAGTGGTTCTTTGTCCTTCAATATTCTTTTATCATTTTGTATCCATTTTAAGAGAATTGTTTTAGCTTTTTCAAAGTCATCTCCATATGCAATAGAAAATGTCCAAATTATTCTTCTAGTATTCTCAGAAGAAAAGTTTGTTACAATAGAGGTCTGTAGAATCCCATTAGGTATGATAACCCTTTTATTATCTATAGTAGTTAGTATTGAATTAAAAATTTGAATTTCTTTTACTGTTCCTTGCGTTCCCTCATACTCAATGAAGTCACCAACTTTGAAAGGCTTAAAGAAAAGTATCATTACCCCAGCTGCAAAATTTTGAAGTGTATCTTTTAGGGCTAAACCAACTGCGAGGCCCGCAGCACCTAAAATAGCTAAGAAAGAAGTCATTTCAACACCTATCATGGATAATACAGATATGATTAATGCTACCTGGAGTGTCATTGACAATAAAGACCTAAAAAAAGGAATCAATGACTTATCTATTTTTTTACTAGAAAGAAATTTTTCTAAAATATTTATAACTTTTTTTATTGCACTATTTCCGACAACCAAGAATATAAACCCTAATATAATTCTTGGAGCATATTCAATAATTACATTTAGTAAATAAGTATAACTTTCTGGGCTTAAAATATCATTCATATGACAAATGTAATTTAATCTTCTGGATATGGTATGAATATAATCTTAGATTTATTTTCCATAACAACAAGCAAACAACAATATTCATCTTTATTTTTATATTTTTCTTTAAATATTTTCTCGTTATTAATTATATTTTTTGCAGATAATATTTCTAGATATGATGCGTAGTATTTCCATTCATTATTAAAAAATTCTTTAAAATCTACAAATAGAGACCCTAAATTAATATCATTTTTACTCATTATAATTATTGGATAATTTGAGAATTTTTTTTCAATTATTTTTAGGCTTGCTATCTTAAGTTTATCAGCAACTTTAATAAAGTCTGAAGATATTATTCCCATCTCGTGGATATCTAAGTCATTATTTTCTTCCATGATTCAATAAACTTACTATATTTAAGCTTATTTTATGAATAGGATTCTCAAAATATTTTTATTTATATTTTTAGGTACTTTAACTAAGTTAAATGCTAATCATATTGTAGGAGGTGAGATTGAAATGATTCATATTGGTGAAGAAAACTCATTTACTTATAGAGTTAAATTGATTCAATACTTTGATTGTGCACAAACTGCAAACCCAGGTCCTGACGATTTAATATCATATACTATTTTTAGGAAATCCGATGGACAAGCAATGAGAAATGGTACAATGTTCATCACTAATCAAGAATTTGTTCCATATACTAATCCTGATTGTGCTCTTGGATTTTTATGTACACTCAAAGTTGAATATTCTCATGAAATAACATTAGATCCAGATGATTTTAATCATCCAGATGGCTATGTAATAGTTTGGGAGAGATGTTGTAGAAATCAGACAATTAAAAATTTAGTTAATCCTGGTGTCAATGGAATGACTTACACTTTACATTTCCCTCCTATTGTTGACCCTGACGGTAATCCATTTATAAATTCTTCACCGAGATTATTTCCTCCACTTAGTGACTATGCTTGTGTAAATCAATTATTCTATATTGATTTTGCAGGTCAAGACGATGACGGAGATTCAATAGTTTACTCTCTTTCTGCTCCCCTAGATGATAGGCAGACAAATGGACCTATTAATTTAATTGATCCTGTCCCCCCTCCAACTGCACCACCACATCCAATTGTTGATTTTGCACCAGGATATAATATAGCAACAATGATTCCAGGTGATCCCTCCCTCTCAGTATCTAATGAAGGTTTTATTACTGTAACACCTACTGAAATAGGGTTATATGTTTTTTCAGTAAAAGCAGATGAGTATAGAGACGGAATAAAAATAGGAGAGGCAAGAAGAGATTTTCAGATGTTAGTAGTTGATGGCTGTAATCCTCCAGACCCACCAGAGGCATTAGTTAAGGTTCCAGGTCAAGAAGAATATTATCAAGAAGACGATACTATTATATATGTAGCATCACAACCAAAATGTTTTGATTTCTTTGTTACGGATGATATTGGGACTAATGTTACGTTAAATGCAATTGGTGTTAATTTTGGAAAAGGAGGAAAATCTGATTTAAATGACATTTTTTCATTTAGTAAAGGTTCAATAAATAATTCCGGTGATACCTTAAAGGTTCAGGTGTGTGTTTCAGATTGCCCCTATCTTCAAAATGAACCTTATTTAATTGATTTGATTGCTGCTGATGACGCATGTCCTCTGCCGCAGAGAGATACTGTAAGAGTTACTTTGATTGTTGAGCCTCCTACAAATAGAGATCCATTTTTTATTAACCAAAAAGATACAAATTTTGTAACTTTACCCTGGAACTCCTCATTCTCAACTGTTATAAAAGGACAAGATATAGACCTTGATAGTCTTAGTTTGAATTATTTTGTTATACCCTCTAAAATTAATTTAGATGATTATGGTATTTCCTTTAATAAAATTGAAGATAATCCAGGTAATATTTCTGGACTTCTTAATTTTGATACCAATTGTAGAGACTTTGATTTTTCTAATAAGACAGAGTTTATGATAGGTGTTGTTCTTGATGACCTTGATACCTGTGATATCTCAAATTCAGATACTATATTTTACAATTTAAATGTGGAGTTACCAATAAATACCAGTCCAAAATTAACATCAGATAAAGAAATATCGGATAGTGTTATATCAAGACCAAACTTTTCTATTATTGAGGTTGAGACAAACCTGTCAGGGAGTTACTCATTAAACCTTTTCTCTGATGATGAAGATAATGATACTCTTTTAATAGATGCAATTGGAGTTGGTTTTAAAATTGAGGAGATAAATGGAGTCTTTTCTACATTTAATTCTCTGCCTGGAAGTATAGATGGTAGGTTTGATATTAATTTTGAATGTATTGGTTTTCCATACAATGGTATTAACGAATATAAGATAAACTTCATAACCGAGGATGTTGATTTTTGTCAAGAGATGAATCCAGATACAATCCAGTTAGTAATTAAAATTAATCTTGATGAAAATTCTATTCCAGAGATAAACAATGAAGATTCATACACATTAGATGTTAACAACTCATTTGAAGTTGAAATAAATGCATCTGATTCTGACAAAGATGACTTACTTTTACTAAAACTAGTATCAGACGGACTTCCTGGTGAGTTTTCTTTTAGTGAAGCATATGGAACAGGTGAAGTTTCAAGTATATTAAAATGGACTCCTTCCTGTCAAGAATTAAATGATGACTTTTCTGATAAACTTTATGAGCTTACATTTGATGTTACTGATAATAGTTGCCCAAATACAGCTAAATCATCTAAAAATATCAAATTTTTACTTAAAAAGCCTCAAGTCAATTGGGATCAATTTGACCCTCCCAATGCTTTTAGTCCTGATGGTGATGGGATTAATGATCAATTTAAACTATCAAATTTATCAGACCCTAATCAAAACTTACCTTTAGATGGTTGTGATGATAACTTTGAGTCGATAATGTTTGTTGATAGAACTGGTGTAGAGGTATTTAAATCTTATGATAAAAAATTCCAGTGGGACGGAGATGGGTTATCTTCTGGTGTGTATTTTTATTACATCAAATATACAAAGTCAGATTATAGAGGTACTGTGACAATTATTTATTAATCTAACTTATTGAATCCAAGGATTTTTTTAGGTCGTCAATAAGTAAATCAGTTTCTTCTAGTCCCACATAAAACCTTATGTAGTTAATAGGTAAAAAATCTGTTTTAGAGTAGTATTCACTGTCGTTATTGTATCTAGATATTTCTGGAAATATCAATGACTCATGACCACCCCAAGAAGCACCCATATAAAAACTATTAAGATTATTACAGAATTTCTCAATTTTAGATTTTTTTTCAGTTTTAAGTATGATAGTAAATTGACCACATGGTTTTTTAATATATTTTTTAGCTAACTCAAATTGATTAAAATTCTCTGAATGAGGGTAAATAACACTCTCAACTAATTCATGATCTTCTAAAAATTTAACTACGAGTGGAGTTGATTCCGAAATATATTTCATCCTTACATTAAGAGTCCTTAGACCATTTATAAAAAGCCATGAATTAAATGGAGATAAAACGCTCCCTATTAACTTAAACTCTTTGTTATTAATACTTTCTATTATCTGATTTGATCCACATATAATTCCTCCCATTGCATTTGCGTGTCCTCCTATATACTTTGTAGCAGAGTGAATAATTAAATCAATACCCCATTTAGATGGATTACAGTTTATTGGTGATGAATAACTATTATCAATTATAGTTATAATTTTATTTTC
>CEOP01120537.1_pt1 | contig 19532 bp, 22 predicted proteins | sample 361301 | NCBI WGS metagenome assembly CEOP01 (sample SAMEA2619548, study PRJEB7988) | marine metagenome | biome: marine biome (ENVO:00000447); feature: deep chlorophyll maximum layer (ENVO:xxxxxxxx); material: "saline water (ENVO:00002010), including plankton (ENVO:xxxxxxxx)" | depth 55 m
CCCATTTTACAAGTCTAAAGAAGTAGATAAAATTTTTACAATACTAGAACAAAATCAACCTAAAGACAGAAGAGTTGCAATGTTTGTAGGTGGTTGTGTTAGAAAGCATCTACAGAATCAAATAATAGATGATATTGATATTGCTACAGTATTTACCCCAGAAGAATTAAAAATAAAATTTAAAGATAAAAATATAAAAGTAATTGAAACCGGTATAGAACATGGCTCAATTACAATTGTTATTGATAATATGAAATTTGAAATAACAACTCTTAGAAGAGACGTTAAAACCGATGGTAGACACGCAGAAGTTACTTATACAGATAATTGGCAAGAAGATTCTAACAGAAGAGATTTTACTATAAATTCAATATATATGGATCGTAAAGGTAAAATTTTTGATCCTCAAAGTGGAATAAAAGATTTGGAAAATAATATTATAAAATTTATTGGTGATCCAGTTAAACGATTAGAAGAAGATTTTTTAAGAATTATTAGGTTTATTAGATTTAGTCTTCAGTATAGCAGCAAACATAGTAATTCGAATCTTGAAGCTATTAAACTAAATATAAACGGAATTAAAAAGTTATCTAAAGAAAGAATTTTAAATGAACTATATAAAATTTTAATTTTACCTAATTTTAAAAACATAGTTCAAGAAATTGAATTAAAAGAAATTTTTTTATTAATATTTCCAGAATTTAAATATTTAAACAGAGTTAGAAAAACTCAATTTTTAATTAATTCAAATCTGAACAAAGAACTTGTTCTAGCGATTTTATTAATCGATGAATCTGATAACTACGAATACTTTTGCCACAAGTATAAAACTTCGAATTCACTTCAAGAAAAATTGAAAATTATGAGTAATTTACTACGACAGTATGAATCAGATAAAAATTTTTTTAGTAAAAATTTAAAAAAAAATATTTATTTATTCAATAAAGACACTATTCAAGATTTAAACACACTTATATTTTTTATAAGTCAAAAAAATATTTATAAAAAGTATTTAGATATTTCAAATAAAATTAGAGATACAATAGTTAAAAAATTCCCATTCGATGGAAAGTATTTAATTCAACTTGGAATGAACGAGGGAAAGAAAATTGGATTTGTATTAAGCGAATTAGAAAAAGAATGGCTGGCAAATGATTTTAATTTATCCAATCAAGAGGCTAAAAATATAATTAATAGGCTTAAATAATTATATATACTGAACTTCTAATATTTCTAAATTTCTTTCTCCTGAGGGAGTATTTACTACTACTATATCTTTTAAAGATTTTCCTATTAAGGCTTTTCCAATCGGCGATCGAAAATAAATTAGATTTTTAGCAATATTAGCTTCGTCCTGACCAACAAGTTTGTATTTTATTTTTTTATTACTTTCTAAGTCTTGAACAGTTATTGTTGCTCCAAATATTACCTTTCCATTATTTTCTATTTTTATTACATCAATAACATTTGCTCTAGCTATAATATCATTGATAGCAATTATCCTGCTTTCTAATTGAGCCTGTTGTTCTTTTGCTGCGTGGTACTCTGCATTTTCTTTTAAATCTCCATGAGACCTAGCCTCAGCAATTGAAGCTACTACTTGTGGTCTTTTAATATTTTTTAAATCTTCTAGTTCGGTTTTAATTTTTTCTAAACCTTTAATTGTAATTGGTTCTTTTTCCATTTTATTTCCATTTAGCATTTGGAGGTAATGACATTAAAATTGACTTAAGATTACCTCCAGAGTTTAGACCAAACTTTGTTCCTCGATCGTATAAAAGATTAAATTCAACATATTTTCCTCTTTTAAACATTTGTTGTTTTTTGTCTTTAATATTCCAGTCCATCTTTATTTTTTTTCGAATAATTTCTTTTGTAATATCTATAAAATTTAAACCTAAATCTCTTATAAATTTAAAATTTCTTTCCCAGTGTTTTGTTTCATAATCAAAAAATAAACCTCCAATCCCTCTTGTTTCATTGTGATGAGGCAAATAAAAGTAGTTATCACACCATTTTTTATAAATATTATAATTTTTTTTATTATTAAAGCATAGTGCTTTTAATTTTCTATGTATTATTATTTTTTCTTTTTTATCTGTATAAGATGGTGTTATATCCATTCCTCCTCCAAACCATCCAATTCTTGTAACAATAAATCTAGTATTAAAATGGACAGCCGGCATTTTAGGATTTTTCATATGAGCAACGACTGATACTCCAGATGCCCAATATTTTCCATCTTTCTTTGCCCCTAATATTTTTGAGCGAAATTCTTTTTTAAATATTCCTGAAACTGTAGATTTATTGACTCCAACTTTATCAAAAATATTTCCATTAGATAGCAAATACGAAGTTCCTCCTCCTTCTTTCTTTATATCTTTTTCCCAATTCCTTTTAATAAATTTTTTTGTTTTATTTCCAAACTTTTTTTCTAAATTTTCAAATTGTTGACATATTTCTAATTGTAGATAATTAAACCAATTATTCACTAACTTTTTTTTTATATCCAGATCTTTCATTTAATTAAATTTTTTTTGTCTTAGTGCTTCAGAGGAGACTATCGCTACAGCCATTGCTAGATTAAGAGATCTAGCTTTTTTTTGTATTGGTATTCTTAATTTATTTTTAATCTCTTGATGAAGTTGTTTTGGAACACCTTTGCTTTCCCTACCAAATAGTAACATATCATTTTTTTTGAATTTAAACTTACTATATTCTTTGCTTCCTTTTGTTGTTATTAGAATTATTCTAGATTTTGTATTTTCCTTTTTAAATATATCATAGTTTTCATAAGTATAAATTTCACTTAAATTTAAATAATCCATTACAACTCTTTTAAATCGCGAGTCGTTTAAATTAAAGCCACATGGCTGAATAATATGAATTTTTAATTTAAAACATGCCCCAAGTCTTACAATAGCAGCTGTGTTTTGAGGAATATCTGGTTGAAAAAGTACTATATTAATCATTTTATCTTCAATTATGTGTCATTCTGCCCCTATGAAACTTAAAATTTAGTTTTATTTATCTGTTAAAATAGTAAACATCTTATATGGATAAACCAGTAAAAAAAACTAATAGAAGAGATTTTTTATTTACAGCGAGCTATACAGTTGGAGCTGTTGGATTAGGTGCTGTGATCTGGCCACTGATTCATCAGATGAACCCAGATAAAGCTCAACAGGCACTTGCAACAACAGAAGTTGACATAAGTCAAGTTGAACCGGGTAAATCTATTACAGTGTTGTGGAGAGGTAAACCAGTTTTTTTAAAAAGAAGAACTAAAGAAGAAATTGAGGAAGCAAGAGCAGTTAACCTCAAAGATTTACCCGACCCACAAAGAGATGAAGAGAGAGTTTTAGAAGGTAAAGATGAATGGCTAGTAATGTTAGGCGTTTGTACACATCTTGGATGTGTGCCCTTAAAAGACAAAGGAGATTATAAAGGATGGTTTTGCCCGTGTCATGGTTCTCATTACGATGTTTCTGGAAGAATTAGAAAAGGACCAGCGCCAAAAAATATGGAAATACCTAAGTTTGAATTTGTAAATATCAATACAATTAAAATTGGGTAATAAAAATTATGAGTGAACAAGAATATATACCGAAATCAAAAGCTGGAAAATGGTTTAACGATCGTTTGCCTTTACTTACATTAGGCGCACATTTAACTGATTATCCAACTCCCAAAAATTTAAATTACTGGTGGACTTTTGGAGGAATACTAACTTTTTGTTTATTAACTCAAATCATAACCGGAATAGTTTTAGCAATGCATTATGTAGCTCATGCAGATTTAGCATTTGCAAGTGTAGAGCACATAATGAGAGATGTAAATTATGGTTGGTTAATTAGATATATTCATAGCAATGGTGCCTCAATGTTTTTTTTAGCTGTTTATATTCATATTTTTAGGTCTTTATTTTACGGATCATATAAATCACCTAGAGAAGTAATATGGATCATTGGATTATTAATTTACTTACTAATGATGGCCGCAGCATTTATGGGATATGTTTTACCGTGGGGACAAATGAGTTTTTGGGGAGCTACAGTAATAACAAACTTATTCAGCGCAATACCATTAGTAGGGGAGAGTATTACAACATGGTTGTGGGGAGCTTATTCTGTTGACAATCCTACATTAAATAGATTTTTTAGCTTACATTATTTAATTCCATTTTTAATTTTAGGTTTAGTAGTTTTGCATGTTTGGGCTTTACACGTTCCTGGAAATAATAATCCAGTTGGTATTGATATTAAAAAACCATCAAAAGATACTGTACCTTTTCATCCATACATAACAATCAAAGATACTTTTGCATTATTAATGTTTATGATTGTTTTTGCTGGTTTTGTATTTTTTTCACCAAATGTTTTAGGTCACTCAGATAATTATATTCCAGCTAATCCTCTGGTAACTCCAGCCCATATAGTTCCTGAATGGTATTTACTACCTTTTTACGCAATCTTGAGATCAGTTCCAGATAAATTAGGTGGCGTAATTTTAATGTTTGGAGCAATATTTATTCTTTTTATTCTTCCTTGGTTAGATACTTCTAAAGTAAGATCAGCTGTTTTTAGACCGATATATCGACAGTTTTATTGGATTTTCATAGTCGATGTTTTAATGCTTGGTTATATGGGTGCGATGCCTGCTGAAGGAATATATTTAGTTTTAGCTAGAGTTGGTACTATTTATTATTTCTTACATTTTATAGTAGTTTTACCTGTAGTCGGTTTGCTAGAAAAAACTGATCCTATTCCTATGAGCATATCAGAGCCAGTATTGTCAAGTGGAGCAGAACCGTCTTTAGCTAAGAAAGATAATGAAAAGATTTAATTTCATAAAGATATTAATATCAATTTCAATTTTTACTTTCTGTAATCCAGCATTTAGCGCTGAACAGGAAGATCCATTAAAAGTGAATTGGAGTTTCAAAGGTTTAACAGGAAAATTTGATAGAGCTTCGCTACAAAGGGGTTTTCAAGTTTACAAAGAAGTTTGTTCATCTTGTCACTCCATGCAGTACCTTAGTTATAGAAACTTAGGTGAACCTGGCGGCCCAGAATTTTCTTTGGAGGAGGTAAAAGCCATTGCGGCTAGTATAGAAATTGACGATGGTCCCGATAGTCAAGGAGAAATGTTTACAAGACCAGGCAGACCTTCAGATAAATTTAAAAGCCCATATCCTAATGTTAATGCTTCAATAGCTGCTAATGGTGGGGCTTACCCTCCTGATATGTCAGTTTTAGTGAAAGCAAGACCCGGCGGAGCAGATTATATTTATTCTGTATTAGTTGGATACGAGGATCCTCCAGTAGGAATGATTTTAGATGATGGAGTTTATTATAATAAATATATGATTGGAAATAAAATTAAAATGTCCGCCCCTTTATCTGAGGGAATTGTAGATTATACAGATGGAAACGAAGCGACAGTAGATCAAATGGCTAAAGATGTCACAACATTTTTATCTTGGGCGGCAGAGCCAGAATTAGAAACAAGACACAAAACTGGAATTAAAGTGATTATTTATTTGATACTGTTAACCGCTTTAGTTTATTTTAGTATGAAAAGAATTTGGTCACGGATTGACCCTGAAATATAGTACGTCTCCATCTTTTACAACATAATCTTTACCTTCAATTCTTAATTTTCCATTTTCCTTACATTTTTCGGCACTACCAAATTTTAAAAAGTCTTCACAAGTTACCGCTTCAGCTCTAATAAAATTTTTTTCAAAATCAGTGTGAATAACACTTGCAGCTTTAGGAGCCAGTGTGTTTTTTTTAATAGTCCATGCTTTACTTTCTTCTGGACCAGATGTAAAAAAAGTATCTAATCTTAAAAGATCGTATCCTTCCTTGATTAATTGATTTAGACCAGTTTTCTCTAGTCCGATTTCTTTCATAAACGTTTCTCTTTCATTTTTATCTAAACCCATAATCTGATCTTCTATGTCTGCACAAATAGTTACGATTTTATCCTGGGTAATTTTTTTTCTGACCATTTCCGTAAATTTATTACCTTTGGTTAAACTTTCTTCATCAACATTACAAACAATAATCTTAGGCTTTATACTTAATAGACCTAAACTTGATAAAAATTTTCTTTCCTCTTCATCATCGATTGATGCTTCTTTTCCTTCGTTAAGTTGCTGTAATTTTTTTTCTAGAGTTTCTATATCCTTTTCTTTTAGTAATTTTTTTTTTCCTTTTTCTAATTTTTTTTCAATTATATCAATATCAGAGAGAATTATTTCTGTTTTAATTATTTCTAAGTCATTTAAAGGATTAATTTCAGAGTTTACATGAGTAATTTTATCCGATTCAAAACATCTAATTAAATGAATTATTGCGTCTACTTCTCTAATATGAGAAAGAAATTTATTCCCTAAACCTTCTCCTTTTGATGCTCCTTTTACTAGCCCTGCAATATCTACAAAAGTAATATTAGTATAAATTTTTTTCTTAGAATTTGATAGTTTTGATAAAGCATCTAATCTTTTATCAACCACGTCTACTATACCAATGTTAGGATCAATTGTACAAAAAGGAAAATTTGCAGCCTCTGCATTTTTAGAGGCAGTTAAAGCATTGAATAAAGTGGACTTTCCTACATTAGGCAGTCCAACAATTCCACATTTAAATCCCATTAAGATTTTGATTTACTTTGCTTGAGAATAGGTCTATTTTTTTTTCAATTAGTGTTGGGATCGATTTAATAATATTTTCTGTAATTTCTTTTATTTTTTCTTCTTCATCATCTTTAAAATCTTCTAATACATGATTGTTTACTTTCTTTTTTTCTTTAGGATGACCAATTCCTATTCTTACTCTTGAATAATCTTTTCCTATAAATTTATCAATAGATTCTATTCCATTATGACCAGCGCTACTTCCTCCGACTTTTGCTTTTATTTTTCCAAAATCTATATCCATATCGTCATGGAAGACAATTACGTCTTTAGCGTCAATTTTAAAATAATCAATCAATTCCTTAATTGCTGTTCCTGAATTATTCATAAATGTAAGAGGTTTTATCGCATAGACCTTTTGTGTTTGAATATTTCCAGTGGTCAATAGTCCTTTAAACTTAGGTTTTTGTTTTGAAAGTTTATAATGCAAGTTGATTGCATCAATGATTTTAAATCCTATATTGTGACGATTATTTGAACTATTAGGCCCAGGGTTCCCTAATCCGACGAGTAAAAGCATATTTATTTATTTTTTTTCAGCAGGTTTTTTTTCTGCAGGTTTTTTATCATCAGGTTTTTTTTCAGTAGGTTTTTTATCTCCAGCGGCAGCTTCTTTACCTTTTTCATCTTTTTTGGCTGGATCTCCATCTTTAGCCGTTGCTTCTGCACCTTCCGCGGGAGCTTCTCCATCCGCACCTTCGGTTGTTTCTTCAGCAGGTTTTTCTGGCTCTTTAACTATTGTAGGAGCCGCAACAGTTGCTATTACGAAATCTCTTCCTATGATTGTAGGAGTAACATCATTTGGTAAATTAACAGTTGAAATTTTAATACTGGCTCCAATATCTAATCCTGCAAGGTCGATAATAATATCATCCGGTATCTTATCTGCAGGGCATTTTAGCTCTACTTTTCTTCTAACTATATTTAAAACTCCACCTCTTTTTAAACCTGGAGAGTCCGAATGATTTTTGAATTGAACTGGAATTTCTATAATAATTTTTGTTCCAGGGATTATTCTCATGAAATCAATATGGATTGGCTCATCAGACACTACATGATAAGCTACTTCTCTTGGAAGAACTTTTTGTTTTTTTCCCTCAATATCTAATTCAACAACTGTAGACAAAAATGAGTCAGAATTCAAAATAGTTGAAAGAGATTTTTTATCTACTGAAATTTTAGTATTTGAATCTTTTCCACCATACAGTATAGCTGGAATAAATCCTTGGGACCTTATTTTATTTATTTCCCCCGCAGTAGTATTTTCTCTTTTTATAGCTTTTAAATTATTCATGTATTTATTTGAAGAGCTATATAACTCTACTTAGGTAATAAAACAAGTATTAATTGAATAAATCTGATACCGAATTTGAATTTGCTATCCTTTTTATGGCTTCAGCCATAAGAGGCGAGATAGATAATACCTCTATTTTGTCATTATTTTTTATTTTTTTAGAGTTATCTATCGTATCAGTGATAATAAGTTTCTTAATTTTTGATTTTTTTATTTTTGATACTGCTTCGCCACTTAATACTGCGTGAGTTATAAAAACATATACTTCAATTGCACCCGCTTTTTTTAAAGCCTCTACAGCGTTTACTATTGTTCCTCCACTATCAATAATATCATCAACTATTATGCATGTTTTACCTTTTACATTACCAATAATATTCATTACTTGAGACTTACCTGGTTTCGGTCTTCTTTTATCAATGATAGCCAGGTCAGCCTTAATCCTAGTTGCAAGACCTCTCGTTCTTTGTACACCTCCTACATCAGGTGAGACACATATTAAATTTTTACTTTTAAATTTTTTTTTAATATATTTAGCAAATAAAGGTGTAGTAAATAAATTATCTACTGGCATATCAAAAAAACCTTGAATTTGTCCAGCGTGTAAGTCCACAGTAACAATTCTGCTTGCACCGGCATTAGTCAATAAATTCGCAACAACTTTTGCAGATATTGATGTCCTTGGAGCAACTTTCCTATCTTGTCTCGCGTAACCATAGTAAGGGATAACAGCAGTAACATTTTTTGCTGAAGATCTTCTTAAGGCATCAATTACTAGAAGTAATTCCATTAAATTGTCATTCGCAGGATTACAAGTTGATTGAATTACAAAAACACTATTTCCTCTAATATTTTCATTTATCTCAACATAGATTTCACCATCAGAAAATCTCTTAATATTCGTATTAACTAGTTTGAGTTTTAGCTGTTTGGAAATATCTTTACTGAGCTTTTGATTGCTAGTTCCAGATAAAATTTTCATGAAATCAAATTATTTATACAATTTTTTTTTTAAGTTTTCAAACATATTGTTGATATACACCTTCCATAATCGACTTCACCCAATTTTTGTGACCTTCTATAACTAAAGAAATTACCATTATCTTTAAATGTATCAAATTCTACGTTATCAACATTAATAACTCCCCCGTATCTTAATTTACTTACTATATAAGCCCTTATATCAAATAAAAATTTACTATCTTTATTTTTATTAAAAAATAATTCATTAGCTTTTGATTTAGTCATAAATTTTTCGTAGAACTCTATTCCAACTTCATAACTTTCTCTTCCGATACATGGACCGACAGATGCAAATATTTTATTTATTTTATTCATTTTATTAAATTTATTTAATGTATTTTCAATAATTCCTGAGATAGCACCTTTCCATCCTGCGTGCACACAACCTATTATATGATTGACTTTATCATATAAAATTATTGGCACACAATCGGCTGTTAACACACCTAAAGTTACATTTTCTAATTTTGTAATTAAAGCATCAGCGTTAAGTTTTTTATTATTTAAATTATTATGATCAACCAAAATTACTTTGTTGCTATGAGTTTGATTCATTAAAATTAAATTATTATTCTTAACTTGCATAGTTTTTGAAACTAGATTTAAATTTTTAATAATATTTTCTTTTTTATCAAAAGATCCAATACCACAATTTAGGCTTTTGTATATTCCTTCTGAATATCCATTTTTTTTTGAGAAAAAACAGTGATTAATATTTTTAAACTTTTTAAATTGACCTGAAAAAAACATTAATTAAATCCCAACACTTTCTCCACATTACTTTTTTGTGCGAATATTACTTTAAATAAATTTCCCATATATTTAGGATCTAGGAGTCTTTTTAATCTCAAGTATAGATCTGATTTGTCTTTAAATTTCATTTTATTACTAACTATTTCTGCTCTGTTTAAAATACCAATTCTTTTTAAAAAAAAACTCTGAGAGACAATATTATTTACTTTTAGTTTACTTAATAATAGATAATTTTTAAGTAAATTAAAATTTACTAGTGAAGTAATATCAGCTGAACCAATATTAGAGAATAAATTGTTTTTCTTGTGCTTCCTTACGGATTGTAAAGTACTGATATTTTTTTGTTTAAAGTAACCATAATCAATTAATAAAAGGCCACCATTTAATTTTTTAATAGTCCGTATTATTTTTTGTAGTTCATTAAAGCCTAATTTCGGATATTCAATAAATTTAAAATTATCTAAAAGTTTAAACTTTTTTAATTCTATTAATTCTTTTCTAGTAGCTTTTTTAAGTATAGTTGTAAGATTATTATTTTTATATTTAACAAATTTTTCGTAAATGACTTTTTTTTCCTTTTTAAATTGTTTTACAGGAATTGCATCAAAAAACTCATTTCCAAAAAAAATAACCGGACCTCTTCCTAATTTGGTAAAGTTTGATATCCAAGATATTTTTTTACTTTGTAATTTTTTTTTTTGTAATGATTTTAATTTTCTACTTTTTTCATATAGATAAAAGTTAGATGAGTTATAAAATTCTGGAAATTTTTTAAATGTACGCTCAAGTATTTTAAATAAATCTCCATTACCTGGTCCCAGTTCGACTATATTAAATTTTTTTGGTTTTTGTAAACTTTCCCAGTAAGATATTATCCATATTGCTATCATTTCACTAAATAAAAACGATATCGTTGGAGAGGTAATAAAATCTCCTTTTTCTCCTAAAGGATTTCTATTAGCATAGTATCCATATTTTTTATCATACAGAACTTTATTGAAGAACATGTCAATTGGAATAACTTTTTTTTTATTAAAATATTTATTTAAAGAATTCATTTTTTTTTTTATAAATAATTACAAGTGCTCCTAATATCATAAACACACTTAAAGTTGTGCCCATACTCAATGTGTCAAATAAATATCCAATTTGAATATCTGGCTCTCTAAATTTTTCTGAAAATATTCTAAATAGTGCATAAAAAATTAAAAATAAAATTGAAATTAATCCATTTTTTATTTTTGGATTAAAACTTAAACTTATAAGAATTATAAATAGCAGAATACCCTCTAAAAGAGCTTCGTAGATTTGAGAAGGGTGTCTTGGAATATTATCTATCTTTGTAAATACTACCGACCAAAATACATTAGAGGGATTTCCATAAAGTTCAGAATTTATGAAATTTGCAATTCTTCCAAAAAATAAACCTATTGGTGCTACAGCGGCAATTATGTCTAGCAATATAAATGTTTCTATTCTTTTTCGTTTTGCAAAAAAATATGTCATGATTATTACACCCACGAGTGCTCCATGAAAAGACATCCCACCTTGCCAAATTTTGATAATATCGATTGGATTATTTATGTAATAAATTAAATTATAAAAGATAACATATCCAAATCTGCCACCAAAAATAATACCTATAATGATATAAGTTATTAAATCATCAAATTCATTATTTAAAATATTAATTTTTTGAGTTTTAATTTTAAATCCTAATATTTTTTTCCCCAACCACCAACCAACTAATATTCCTAGGATATAAGCAATTGAATACCATCTTATTTCTATAAAACCAAAATTAATTAAAACAGGGTTTAAATTATGAATATACATTTGAGAACTAATAGCATAATTGATATTAATATTTTTATCAATTATGATTAATAATGAATAATTCAGAAAAAATATTAAAATTAATATCTAGTTTCGTTGAGAATGGGATTTTAACATCTCAGGACGCAAAAAAAGAAATTCTTAATAACTTAAAATTTAAAAAAGATGAAATTATTGATAAACTTGATTTAGTTCCAAGACAAGAATTTGAAATTTTAAAAAAGATTATTTTAAAACAAGATAAAGAAATAAAAAAGCTAAAAAAAATTAAAAAGGTAAAGTAATTTTTACTTGTAGTCCTTTACGATCACTTTTTGACAGTTGAATATTTCCACCATGAGAAGTAATGATGTCTTCAGAAATTGACAAGCCTAAGCCAACACCTGAATTATTAAGACTCCTACTTTTGTCTAATCTGAAAAATGGTTTAAAGACATTTTTGTATTCTTCATTTGGTATGCCAGGACCATCATCTTCTATTAAAACAATTAATCTATTAGTTGTTTTACTAAGAGTTATATAAACGTTTTTTCCATACTGTAGCCCATTTTGAATTATATTAATAAAACTTCTTTTGAGCGCATTTTTTCTTGCAATTAAAATTATTTTTTCTTTAGTAAATAAATTAAGATTTGGACTATTTATTTCAGATATTATCTCATTAAAAAAGTCATTAATGTTCACCGCAATTGAATCTTCTTTTGTTTGTGATTTTGCGAATTGTAAGTAATCATTTAGCATTTTTTCCATTTCATTAATATCTTTTGACATTTTCGTAGAGATATCTTTTTGATTTAACATAGCTAATTGAAGTTTTAATCTTGTTAAAGGTGTTCTTAAATCATGACTTATTCCTGAGAGCATTTCTGATCTTTGATTAAGGTGTCTATTAATTCTTTTAACCATACGATCAAATTCATAAGATGCTTTTCTTATCTCAGCAGCTCCTGAAGCTCTAAATTCATTTATATAATCACCTTTACCAAACCTTTCAGCTGCTTTTGCAAGATTGACTATTGGTCTAGTTTGATTTTTTAAGAATAAGATTGCAATTAAAATTAATAAAAAGGATGGAAGTGTAATCCAAAGTAAAAAAAGTCTTACTGATGAATTTGCAATTTTTTCTTTTGGAACTAAAAATTGAAAAGTATCTTTTTGAGACCTAACTATTATCTCCACAGCATTTTTATATTTTGAAGTAGAAAACCAATAATTTCCGAAACCAAAAATTGACTTTAACTCTCTTCTTAAGGATCTATCCATAGGACTAAATTTTCTTTCCCCGCTTACTAGTGGAATTTTTTTATTATTTATACTTATTTCAAAATCAAAATTATTTTTATAGCTATCTGTTAAGAAATCAATTTCACCTTCATAATGATTATGTACATCTGTTAATGTTTTTAATTCAGCTACAAGTGATCTGGTCATACCTTTATTTGCTTTAATCCATATACTGTCAAAAAAAACAATCGTTATAATTAATTGTAAGATTATTGTAGGTGCCGCAACAATTATTAAAGATCTATAAAATAAACTTTTAGGTGAAATAATTTTTAATAATTTATTCAATCCAGAGAACATATCCGGCCCCCCTTATAGTCTGAAGATATTTAGGATTTTTAGGATCTAACTCAATTTTTTGTCTTAATCGAGTAATCATAACATCAATAGATCTTTCTAGCGATATATCTGAAATTTTTCCTATTTGAAGTCGATCGTACGTTTTTCCAGGATTTGAGAGCATTTCAGTCAAAACTTTTTTTTCTGCTATATTAATTTTACTATCTTTACCATTTAACTGAATAGACATTTTTTTTAAGTTTATTTTGGCTTTGCCAACAATAAAAGTTTCTTCCATATTTAATTTTTTATTTTTAGAAATTATATTCTTTATTCTTAATAATAATTCTTTTGGTTCAAAAGGTTTACCTAAATAATCATCTGCACCAAGTTCTAATCCTTGAATCCTATCCTCCACTTCACCTTTAGCAGTTAAAAGAATTATTGGTATATTGATTTTTGTCTTTATTTCTTTAGTTAAATCAAAACCATTTTGACCAGGCATCATTACATCTAAAACAATCAAGTCAAATTTGAAATAGCTAATTTTTTTTTTTGCACTTAATGCATCTTGAGCGGTAGAGATTATATATTCACTATCTTTTAGATATTGTTTAATTAACTCTCTAATTCTATCGTCATCATCTACAACTAATATATGTGTTTTATTTTTTTTCATCAATTATTTTATTTAAAACTTCTTTAAATCTAATTACAGAGTCCGGTCTAGAGTCTTTCAATGCATTAAATATTCTTTTTTTTTGAGATTCATATATTTTGTCAAAAAAAATTTTTCCTTCTTTCTCTAAAAATAAATTTTTTTTCCTTGTATCTCTATCATCCTTAACTTGCTTAATCATTTTAGATTTAATTAACTCTCTCAGAACTCTATTTAAACTTTGTTTTGTTATTTTTAACTTAAACATAAGCTCGCCAAGACTGGTACCAGGATTTCTTTCTATTAGATTTAATGCTCTAAGGTGTGCGGGTCCAAAAAATTTTGAAGCTAAAATTTTTTTTGGATCAGAGATTGTTTCCCTATAGGCATAAAAAAGTAATTGGATAAAATCCTTTATTTGTTCATCTTTAAGATATAATAGGTCTTTCATAATTGGTAAGTTATATTGACATATTCTATTAAGAAATATACTTTTTTGTAAGTAAAAAATCGCTATATTGAATTTAATTATGGAATCTGTTCCTTACGATAAAAGATCAGGAAAACTTTGGTTTAATGGTAAATCTATTGATTGGGCTGAAGCTAAAATTCATGTTTTGAATCATGGGCTACATTATGCAAGTTGTGTTTTTGAAGGAGAAAGAGTTTATAACGGAGAAATTTTTAGATTAGAAGAACATACCGATAGACTGTTTTATTCGGCTAAACGAATGGGGATTAAAATACCTTACAGTCAAAAAGAAATTAATGAAGCTTGCAAAAATATTGTAAATATTCAAAAAGTTAAAAATGGTTATGTTCGTCCAGTTGTGTGGAGAGGAAGTGAGATGATGGCAATATCTGCTCAAAAAAATAAAGTACATGTCGCAATTGCAACTTGGGAGTGGGGCTCATACTTTGATCCAAAATTAAAGCTTCTTGGGATCAAACTAAATATTTCTTCTTGGAGAAGACCTCCTCCGAATTCTGTGCCGTGGGACACAAAAGCTGCAGGACTTTACATGATTTGTACTCTCTCAAAACATGAAGCTGAAAGTCAGGGTTATACAGATTCTTTGATGCTTGATCATGAAGGCAATATAGCCGAAGCAACTGGTGCTAACATTTTTTTTAAGGATAAAGATGGAAACATTCTCACACCTATACCTGACTCTTTTCTGGATGGAATAACAAGGAGATGTGTAATTGAAATAATTAGAAATAAAGGCATTAAATTAATTGAAAAAAAAATATCTCCTTCAGAAATGAAAGATTTTGTCGGTTGTTTTCTAACAGGAACAGCTGCTGAAATTACCCCTGTTGCGCAAATAGATAAGTACAAATTTACGGTTTGCAAAACTATTACAGGATTGAGTGAAAGCTATCAAACTTTGGTTAGAAAAAAGAATGCAGCTTAAATTTTTTTACATATTATTAAAACTGACCAAGCAAAATTTTTTAAAAATTTAATTTTAAAAATTAATTGATCTACTTTAGATAAGAAGTTAAAAATTTTTGACTTTTCCGGTTTTCTATAAAAAGGAGCAAAAAATAAAGTTAAAAAGCCATAGTATTTAATATTTACTTCACCGTATATTTTTTTAAGTAGATCGAAATCTTCTGAAACAAATGGATGTTCATCTTTAGATCTTGAACCTGGTGTAAATTTTCTATAAAGATTAATCAATGGATTTGTTCCCAACGGTTCAATAAAAATCATAATTCCATTTTTTTTAAGTAGTCTGTTTATTTCCTCTACAGAGTTTTTAATATTTAAATGATGTAATATACCTGAACCATAAATAATATCGAATGTATTAGAATTAAGATTAGAATTTTCACAGTTATCTACTTTGTACTCTATATTTAAATTTAGTTTTTTTGCATTTTGAATTGCTTTGTTGATAGAAACATCAGAAATATCTATACCAATAATTTTAGAAGGTTTTTGATTTATCATTTTTTCAGTAACAACCCCAGCACCACACCCATAATCAAGAACTACCTTATTTTTTGTATTATTTTCTAAATACATAAAAAAATCTTTTTTTAAATTAAATAAAGATTTATAAAAAATATTTTCTACTCTACTTCCTGTTCCTGACTGAAGTTTGTTGTGAAAGTCTTTTTCTCGTATATTAGTATCTGTAAGTTTCATAAAATAAATTACTGTTTTTTGTTATCTTCATTCATAGCATGATCAATTCCTTTTATTAAATAATCATAACCAGTATAAAGAGTTAAAAATGCAGACAACCATAATAAAATTATACCTATTGTTTGAGCATTATAATCTTGAAAATTAATAATTTTGTTACCACTTTCTCCAGTAAGTAAAATAGCTATAGATAACATTTGTAAAAACGTTTTTAGTTTGGACAGGCCAGTTACAGGCATATCTATACTTACTTTTGCTAAAAATTCTCTTAATCCAGAAATAAGAATTTCTCTAGTTAATATAATTATTGCCGCAATAACTTCAAAATTTTTAATGGTCTCGTTCATAACTAATAAAATTAAAGCTGCAGCTACAATAATTTTATCTGCTATCGGGTCTAAAAGCTCACCTAATTTAGACTCTTCCTTAAAAAGTCTTGCTAAAAGACCATCTAGGTAATCAGTAAAACTGGCTAATAAAAAAATAAAAAAAGGTATTAAATCACCAAAAAGACCAGGTAGAAAAAAAGTAAAAACAAAAATTGGAACAATAATTATTCTTCCAATAGTTAATATATTAGGAATTTTATATTTCATAATTTATTCATGAAAATAATTATATATTTTCTTTGCTATATTGTCTTCAATTCCTTCAACAGATTTTAATTCATCATAGCTGGCTGATTCCACCGCTCTGGCAGAACCAAAATGATTTAGCAACGCTCTTTTCCTTTGTTTTCCAATACCTGTTATTTGATCTAACAAAGATTTACTTAAATTTCTTTTTCTTTTAATTCTGTGAGAACTAATAGCAAACCTATGAGCTTCGTCTCTTAATCTTTGGATAAAGAATAACAAAGGATCATTTTTTTCAAATTTGAATATTTTATTTTCATAGTACATTGTCTCATCCCCAGCATTTCTATTTTTACCTTTAGCTATTGCTATAATAGGCATGTCATGAAGCCCTAGTTCATTTAACATGTTTTTAGTTGTAGAATACTGACCTTTACCACCATCAATCATTACAAGATCTGGCAATGATAAGGCGCCAGATTTTTCCTTCATAGTTTTTGAAAATCTTCTAAATAAAACTTCTTTAAGCATGCCGTAATCATCACCTTTTACAGACTCATTTTTGATATTAAATTTTCTATACCTTTTTTTTTCAAATCCTTCGTTTCCGAAAGTAATTAAAGCACCCACACAATCGTTACCTTGTATATGACTGTTGTCATAAACCTCGATTAAATCTATGTTTTGTTGAATTTTAAACTTTTCAGTAAGTTTTTGAATTAAATCAGTATTATTTTGCGTGTCATAAAGTTTTTGAATTAAAGCTTGTTTGGCATTTTTTTTAGCCAAATTTGATAAACTAACTTCTTCTTTTGTTTTTGCTTCTTTGATGACTATATTTTTATTTTCTTTTTCACTAAAAGTTTTTTGTAAAAGATCTTTTTCGTAGACTCTGTTATTAGTAATAACTAACTCTGGGGAAGTTTTATTTTCATAAAATTGAGAAATAAAAGAAGATAAAATATTTTCTAATTTTTCATCTGGATCGTGTTTTGGAAAAAAAGCCTGGTTTCCCCAATTTTGTTTGGACCTAAAAAAAAACACTTGTATACAGGTTTTTCCTGACTCCTTATGTATGCTAATAACATCTGCTTCATTTAAGTTAGTTTGATTTATTTTTTGTGAAGATTGTATTTGTGTAAGTGCTTTAATTCTATCTCGAGCAATGGCTGCTTTTTCATAATCTAATTCTTTGCTTGCTTTTTCCATTTCTTTGGATAATTTCTTTTGAATTTTTCTAGACTTTCCCGAAATAAAGTCCACCGCGTCATCTACAGTTTTTTTATAATCTTCGACATCTACATACTCAACACATGGAGCTGAGCACCTTTTTATTTGATAAAGAATACAGGGTCTTTCTCTATTTTTAAAAACATTATCGTTACAAACTCTAAGCATAAAGATTTTTTGAAGTATTTTAATTGTCCAATTTGCAGAACCTATTGAAGCGAAAGGTCCAAAGTAATAGCCATTTCTATTTTTTTTTCCTCTTAATTTAGTGAGTTGTGGCCATTTATCCTTATGTCCAATAAATATATAGGGAAAAGATTTGTCATCTCGTAATAAAATATTAAATCTGGGTTTATACTTTTTTATTAAATTTGCCTCTAATAATAGTGCTTCACTTTCATTAGTTGTTGTTGTGATTTCAAGATATCTAGTTAGAGATAACATTCTTTCAGTTCTAATAGCCAGATTCCCATCTGAAATATAACTTTTAAGACGATTAGGTATATTTTTCGCCTTTCCAACGTATAAAATTTCCTTTTTAGAACTTAACATTCTGTATACACCAGGATTTTTCGGCAATAATGTAATTTTATCTCTAATTACTTTTTTTCCTACATTTAGATTATTTATCATATTTTCTTTTTTGTAATTTCAATTCCTACAGATGAAGTATTTTTTATAATTTGAGTTTTTTCAATTTTAAGTTTTATTTTATTGATATTAATATTTTTAAACAATTCAAAGAATATATCTTCAGCTAAAGTTTCTAAAAGCTCATAATGTTTATTTTTTGTAATTTTAGTAATGCTCTTTATTATAATTTCGTAATTTACAATACTATTAAGTCTTTTTTCAGATGGAAAAAGAGAGGGATTTATTTCTATATCAATATTAAATCTCACCTCTTGTTTTTTTATTTTTTCAAAATCGTGAATTCCTACTGATATTAAAAGAGTTAAATCATTTATTATCACTTTTCTTTTGTAAGAATAATTTTTTTTAGTTTTAAACTTAATAACCTTTAAATCTTTTTTTTTCATTCTTTTACATTAATTATATCAGGTGTTTTCCATGCTAGAGATTGACCTCCATCTACACTTATAATTTGGCCTGTAATATTATCATTATTAATTAAATATTTAATCGTTTTACATATATTTTCTGGGTCTACTTTATTTTTTAAGATCAACGATTTCCACTGTTTTTTAAAATGTTTGTCAGACTGCCTTTTATTTTTAATTGTTGGGCCTGGAGCAATACCGTTTACTCTAATGTTAGGGGCTAATTTCATTGCTGATGTTTTTGTTAATGTCTGAAGACCAGTTTTACTTAACGTGTAAGAAAAAAAAAAGGGTGTTAATTTAAAAATTCTCTGATCAATGATATTTATTATATTACCTTCTTTCATCTTTAGGTATTTTTTAAAATCTTGAATAAGTAAAGCAGGTGCTAGAAGGTTAATATCGATATGTTTGCTAAAACTTTTTTTATTAAAATTAGTTAAATTATCCTTCTCAAAAATTGACGCGTTGTTTATTAAACAATCTAAACCTTTCATCTTTTTAAATGCAAAAGGAATAATTTTTTTTGTTTGTTTTATCTTTGATAAATCCGCCTTTATTAAAAATACTTCACAATCAAATTTTTCTAATTCTGTCTTTAATTTTTTTACTTCTTTTACTGATTTATTAAAATGTAAAGTAATTTTAACATTATAACCTGCTAATGATTTTGCTATT
>CEOP01019850.1_pt1 | contig 19518 bp, 19 predicted proteins | sample 361301 | NCBI WGS metagenome assembly CEOP01 (sample SAMEA2619548, study PRJEB7988) | marine metagenome | biome: marine biome (ENVO:00000447); feature: deep chlorophyll maximum layer (ENVO:xxxxxxxx); material: "saline water (ENVO:00002010), including plankton (ENVO:xxxxxxxx)" | depth 55 m
AAAAAACTCTAACACAATCCGAAATTATCTTTTTTTTTAATTTGTGTTAGAGAATTTTGAAATAAAAGATAAAATCTTTTTTTATAATTTTTTTTAAAATTTGCTATTATTGTTGATTTATATAGCTTTTTTTATATTTCAAAAAAAAAACACCCAAAATAGGTGTACTAATTTATATTTTGTGTTAGACTTTTTGTTAAATTGTGTTAGAGATTCGTTGTATGGTTAAATAGAAATAAAAATAAAACTTATGAGCGAAGACGAAGATAAAAAAAATATAAACGATAGAGATTCTAGTACTAGTGAAAATCAATCTGAAGTAGAAAAATCTTCACTTGATTCTGATCCAAATCAGAGTACGGAAGAAAATCCACAAAATAATCAAGAATCGCAACTAGAAAACGAAACAAAATCCCCTGTTGAACCACAAACTACCGAACAACAATTTCAAGCTAGCGAAAACACAATTCAGACTAACGTTGAAAATGAAAATGGAAATAACAAGAAGAATGATCACGAAGTAATTCATAAAAAAGATGGAAGGTTGCATATTTATGTTCGTCAAGACAAATACAAGGGCGAATTAAAATCAAAAAATTGGGTTGGAAGACTTTATCACGATGGAAAACAAAAAATTTCTTCCTCAGGAACACCAAATTTAGAAGAAGCAATTCCAATTTTAGAAAAATGGTTTGATGATGTTGTTTCTGGAAAAGAAAAAGAAATTCAAGAGCAGAGTGTTACAACTGAAAAAGTATCTTTAGAGTCTGAAACTTCAGCTCAAATTGAAAATGTTCAAGCAACAAATCAATCGACTACAACAACAGAACAAAAAATTGAGTCGACTAATTTAAATCAAGTAGTTGAAGATGAAACGGAAAATAAAAAATCTAAATTTTCTTTTATAGATAATTTAAAAAATATTAAATTTAAAAAACCAAATTTTATTAAAAAAGGTTCAGACTCAAAACCATCTTTACAAGCGAGTGAATTTTCAAAAAAAGTTGGAAATTTTTTTAAATCTAAAATCGGAAAATCAGCTGTTAAGGGAGAAGAAATTGTTGGAGTAGAAATTTCAAATAAAGAAATAAGGTTAGCTCAAGTATCAACTAATAAATCAAACCAATGGGTACTTGATAAATTTTATATTCATCCAGTAGATCTACCAGATGACGCAAATGTTTTAGACAACGGAGATAAGTTAGGAGCTGAACTTTCGATCGCATTACAAAAATCTAAAATCAATACGTTAAATGCGGCAATTGCTATTCCTGTTACCAGTGCCATTATTCGTGTAGTAACGGCTCCTTTAATGAAAGATGAAGAATTGCAAAAAGCAATTGAAACAAATTCACTTTGGGAAAATCTTGTTCAGCTAACTGATAACTTAGATGATTATTCAATATTTCATCAGGTAATAAATCGAAACGAAAAAGCAAATACAATGGATATTTTATTCGTTGCCTCAAAATTAGCAGATATAAATAATTACACTTCAATAATTAAACAGAGCAATCTTAATCCAGTTATAATTGATGTTAAATGTTTTGCACTTAAATCAGCAGTAGATCAAATAAATCAAATCTCAAATAAGGTAGAAGATGCAAATCTTACAGCTGTTTTGGAATTTGGTTTAGACGAAAATTATTTAATGATTTTATACGATAATAACCCAATAATTACCGATATATTTCTTAGAGGCCAAGATAGAAAAATATTATTAGAGTCGCAAGATATAGAGGAAAAAGAAGCATTAGTAAGAAGATTTATAACCCAAGTAAAACAGGCTGTTCAAGACTTTGAGACCAAATATGAAAGAAGAATTAGAAATATAAAAGTTGTCTCTGATTTAAAAAATGTTGAAGACTTCTTATCTAGTTTTAGAAAAAATTTAGTTAACGTTGGTTTTAATTTATTTGATCCAATTGATGGATTGTTAATTCCACAGCAAAATAAAGAAAAAGTAGACCTAGCAAACAGATCTTATTTATCTTCAGTGATTGGTCTTGCATTTAGAAAATTAGACGTATTTGGTTATTATAAATTTGTAACTGCTGTCAAAAACATAAATTTACTTCCTAATAGAAAAGGAATGATCAAAGAAAAAAAGATGAAAGCTTTTTCAACTTTTGCTTTCAAGGGAATTACTGCTGGAATTGCAGCCATATATTTAATTCTTTTTGGATTATCATTCTGGAACATTCATTCATATAATAAGAAGCTAGTTAACTACAGCAATGTAATAAAAACACATAAAGCTAAAAAAATTGAGGAAAAGAATATTAAAAAAGAATTAGGTTTAATTACAAAAACTTTGCAATTAAGTAAAAGCTTGAAGTCAAACAAAAAAGCCAGCTATAGAGTTTTAGCGCAAATTGCTATGAGCGTTCCAAAAAGAATTAAATTTAGTTCTGTTGAATATAACGGAAAAAATAGAGTAGTTATTAAAGGTCAGGCTGCAACTGACCAAGATATTTTAAAATTAATAAATAATTTGGGATCACAAGAATTAGTAACACAAGCCTCATTAGGAAAAATGAACTATAAAGGAAAAGCTGGAAGCTCCGCGGATATAAAAAAGAATTTTACAGTTTTAATTGACGTTAAAGGATAATTTATGGATTTAAAAAATATTAAATTTGATTTGAAAGACATTAATATTGAAAGCATTAAGTCTAAAATTCAATCGATAGATAAAAAAATATTAATTAAATTTGGAATTGGTTTTTCATCAGTAGTTGTTTTTCTAATTATTTTTTACGCAGTTCTTAATCCAATAGTAAATAAGAAAAAAATTCAATTAGAAGATATGCAAAAAAAACAGGCTGAAATTAAGAAGATGAATAAAAAGATTTCTAGCAGCAAAGCTAAGATAAAAAAACTTACTCCTCAATACGAAAATTTTTCTACACTATTTCATAGTAAATCTGAGGTAGAGGGTCTTTATGAAACTTTAAGTGAATTTGCTGGCACAAATAATTTAGTTATATCTAAAATTGAAAAAGGCAATGCAAGACCAATAACCAAAGCATCAGCGATTGCGTCTACTGAGAAAAAGAAGAAAAAGAAGAAGAAGAAGAAAAAAGTCGATACAAAAGTAAAGAAAAACATTGCATATTATAAAATACCAGTAAACTTTGAAATAAAGGGCAATTTTCTAGGATATATCAAGTTTAAACGCCAGGTGGCCATGTCACAAAAAATGTTAAATTTTGACAAAGAAACGATTAAAGTGATAAAAGGTGATACAACCAGTACGGTAGTTGTAAATGGTACTTTAACAATAGTGGGGTTACCAGATGAATTTTTTTAGGCTCATAATTTTAAGTTTATTAATTTTAACTTTTTCACAAAAAGTAATGTCAGATAGTCATGATAATAATATCCTAGATAAGGCAAAAGAAATTAATAAACAAATAAAAGAGAAACAAGCGTCACAACAAGAAAATATAAAAAACGAAACAGGGTCACTTAATATTGAGGAGGAACCTCTTCCGCTGAACGATCCATTCGCTGGAGATGCATCTACTGCAAGCGATATAGTCACAGAGGCAACACCTACATCAAGTGCAGTTAAATTAAGATCTTATAAATTAGTTGGATCATTTTCTGCGAAAGATAATAGTTTCATTACATTAGTTGACGACAATGGTGAATTTATGACTTTAGAATTGTTTGAAGAAGTTTTAAGTGGAGTAAAACTTGTAGATGTAAATATTAAGCAAGCTGTTTTTGAAAAAGATGGAGACAACAAATACATAATTATGAATTTTAAAAACCAAATAAAAGAGGCAAATGAATATTAAAAATTTCAAATTTTTTATTTTATTGAGCTTTCTTTCAGCTCTACTTTTAAGTGGATGTACTTCAGACGGAAAGTTTGGGATAAAAAAATTCAAGCATAACACTCCTCTTATAAAAGAAGATATTAAGAAAAAAGGCAGAATTGAAGTAGACAAAACTGCAGAGATGGGACCTAAACCAGCTGAAGGAGATGTAATTAAACTTGGAAAAAGAAAACAAATTTCTTCTCAAAAAACGAGAAATTATTTATTAATTGGAGATGAATACAAATTATTAAAGCAAAACGTTTCATTTAAATTCCAAAATCTTGATTATAGAACTGCAATTGAATTAATGGCAAAAGCTGGTGAAATAAATATTCTCATAGGAGATGAGGTCGCTGGATCAGTTACTGCGCAACTGCTAGACATTCCATGGGATAAAGCTTTCAATGCTCTATTAGATTTAAAAAATTACGCTGCAGATTTTGATGTACAAAGTAATCTAATAAGAGTTCACTCTCCATCAAATTTGACTCAACAAGAGTCTACAAAATCAGCAAGAGCTTCAGCTGTTAGAAAAAAAGTTGAATTAGAAGATTCCGTAGAGCCATTAATTTCTGAAATATTTAGACTTTATTATATAAGTCCCGCAGAGGCTAAAGCTACTTTAGATGAATTATTTAAAGCAGTTGATGGAGGAGTATCTTTAGTTCAAATTACTGAGGAAAAAACTACAAGATCAATTATTGCTAGAGGAAAAGAAAAAGATTTAGATGTTGTTGATAAGATAATTAAAGAAATTGATGTAAGAACCAAACAAGTTTTAATTGAAGCTTTTATTGTTGAGGCAAACTCTGATTTTGAAAGAGCTTTGGGTACGAGACTTGGAGGATATTACAAAAGACAAAATGATGTAATAGGTGGTGTACAAGCTGGAACAACAGGAGATGCTGGCATCGGAGCAGGCACGGCAGCTTTATCTGGAACGACTGACTCTTTAACAGATTTTACAGCAGCTGGTAAGACAAGTGGTATTGGTATATTAAGAAAGACAGGTTCTGCAGTTCTAAAAACTGAAATAACTGCACTAGAGTCACAAGGAATGGGTAAAACAATATCCAATCCAAAAATATTTACATTAGATAATCAGGTAGCAACGATTACTCAAGGTGAAGAAATACCTTATGCATCTAGTTCAGCTGAGGGATCAGATACTTCCTTTAAAGAAGCAGCTTTAAAAATGACAGTAACACCAAGCATAATTGGTGATGGTAATGTTCTTTTAGATATTCAGGTAAATAATGATACACCAAACAGATCTAATCCTGGCGACCCTGCAATCAATAAAATGGAAATAAGCACCAAATTGCTTATAGCCGATGGAGATATAGTAGTAATTGGCGGAATTAAAAAGAACCAATTAACTAACAGCAAGCAACAAACACCCGGAGTAGGGGATATGCCTGTTGTAGGAAATTTATTTAAAGGAAAATCAAAAACTGATAATATGGATGAATTATTAGTGTTTATTGCACCAAGGATTTTATAGATGTTAAAAATAAGTAGAGAAAGTGAAATTAATCTTATCAATGTTTTGATTGATAATGATATTATTTCAGGAAAAGATTTAATAAATATAAAGAAGGTTAGTACTGAAGGAAACAAATCCCAAATAGATGCGGTCTTTGAACTTAAGCTTACAGATGAGGAAAAAATCCTCGATGTATTAGTTAAAGAGCAAAGTCTAGAAGTTGTGGATCTATCAAAAATTCAAATTAGTGATGAAGTAAAAAGTGTTCTTCCTTCAAATTACATAAATGTAAACTTTGTAGCCCCTTTCAAAGTTGAAGGTAAAACACTTCACATTGCTATCTCTGATAGTTCTAAACTTGGTCTTATGAGAAACTTAAAAGCAATAACTAAGAAAAATATAGAATTGCATGCTGCAAAAGTATCTCAAATTTCTCAATTTATTGAGAAACTTCTATCTGAAAGTGGCGACGTTACAACAGCAACAATTAGAAAAGAAAATACAGAAAAAACTAAAACTTTTGACTCTGATTTAGGTGATGCAGGTGAAGTTTTAGAAAAAGCTCCGGAAGAAGATATAGAAGCAATCGAAAATGAGTCGGAAGTTATAAAATTTAGTACAGCTGTCGTTGCGGAAGCAATTAAATCAGGAGTTAGTGATATTCATATTGAACCTTATAGATTTAGTTCAAGAGTAAGATATCGGTTAGATGGAATGCTTCAAGAACAAGAGCAATATAAAAAATTTCTTCATGATAATTATGGAGCAGTTGTTACAAGATTTAAAATAATGGGAAAATTAGATATTGCCGAAAGAAGACTACCCCAAGATGGAGCCATAAATTTTAAGATAGAGGGGAAAGTGGTCGACTTAAGATTATCTATTTTACCGACTGCAAATAATGAAAGAATTGTAATGAGGGTTTTAAACAAGGATGCTGGTGATATAACTTTAGAACAATTAAATTTTGAAGACGTTGATTTACAAAATTTAAGAAAAGCAATTCATGGAACTCAAGGGTTGATACTTGTTACGGGACCTACTGGATCAGGTAAATCAACTACACTTTATAGTATTTTAAAAGAGGTAAGCAAACCTCATCTAAATATTTTAACTGCTGAAGATCCGGTTGAATACGAGCTAGATGGTGTAGGGCAAGTACAAATTAAAGATGATATTGGATTAAGTTTTGCTGCTGCTCTTAGGTCATTTTTAAGACAAGACCCAGAAATTATACTTGTTGGAGAGATGAGGGATAAGGAAACAGTTGATATCGGTTTAAAGGCTGCGTTAACAGGACATTTAGTATTTAGCACTTTACACACTAATGATGCTCCAAGCACAATAACCAGATTACAAAACATGGGAACTCCTGATTATTTAATTAGTGCTGCTTGCCAAATGGTTTTAGCACAAAGATTGGCAAGAAGAACTTGTAAGGATTGTAGAGTTCCAGATGATGATGTTAATCCAAAAGTTTTACAGGATTTAGGATTCACACCAGAATTAGCTTCAAGAGTAAAAGCTGTAAAAGGAAAAGGTTGCCCTAAATGTAAAGATACAGGCTATAAAGGAAGACAAGGTCTTTATGAAATCTTAGTAGTTTCAAAACCAGTTAAAGAAGCAATACTTAGAAAAGCTACTACCCCTGAGTTAAGAGAAATTGCGATAAAAGAGGGCTTTCAAACCATGCAAGATATGGGAAAAAGATTAATTGCTAATGGAGAGCTTAATTTCAGAGAGTATGAGCGTGTTTTGTCAGCATCATAATTATTATAAATAAAGAGCAATGGAAGCATTCACTTATAAAGGTATTTCAGAAGGTAAGTACGTTGAAGGGGAAATTGAGGCTATTAATCAAGAAGAAGCATCCCATAAGCTTAAAGAACAAAAAGTCATAATTACAAACCTTATAAGATCAAAAAAAAAGAAAGGTGAGAAGAAAGCAAAAGCAAAGGGTGGAGGCTTTTCTTTTGGTAAGAAAAAAGTAAAAGTTGAAGATGTTTTGATTTTCTCAAAGCAATTTGCAACTATGGTTAAAGCTGGTTTGCCAATTTTAGAAGTTTTAGCAATGTTAAGAGATCAACTAGAAAGCCCAGCAATTAAAGAAGTAATAGAAGACATAAGAAAAAGTCTTGAAGGTGGTGTAACATTATCCAAATGCTTTGAAAAATATCCTCAGTATTTTGATAACGTTTATTGTAACTTAATAAAAGCCGGTGAGGCTAGCGGTAAGCTAGATGTCTTTTTATTAAAAATTGTAGACTCTCTCGAAAAAAAGGAAAAGATTAAAAAGAAAATTAAATCAGCCTTGATGTATCCAGCAATAATGTTTTCAGTTGCAATTACTGTTAGTGCATTTATGTTAATTAAAGTTGTACCAGTCTTTGCAAAAATGTATGCAGGAATGGGTCTTGATTTACCAACCCCAACAGCGGTCATTATGTCAATGAGTGACTTTTTAAGAGGAACTGGAGGTTTGGTGTTATTAATGAGTATAATAATTTTTATTGTAGCATTTAAATATCTTACTGCAAAAAATGAAACTATAAAATACAGATGGCATAAGCAAGTTTTGAAATTACCGGTTTTTGGAGATTTAATATTAAAATCATTGCTTGCTAGAATCTCATTGATTATGGGAAACCTTAGTGCAGCGGGTGTAAATTTATTAGAAAGTATTGAGATTGCAAAGTCAGTGAGTAGTAACGTAGTAGTAACCGAAGCTTTAGAAAATGTTAAAAAAGGTGTTTTTTCTGGAGACACATTAACAAAACTATTCTTGAAAGAACCTTTATTTCCTCCTACGTTCAGTCAATTGATTTCGGTTGGTGAACAAACAGGACAGTTAGATGAAATGTTTAATTCAGTTGCAATGTATTATGAAGAAGAGTTTGATGGTGCAGTTGATAACATGTCTAGTTTAATTGAACCGATAATGATAGTTTTTATGGGAATTATGATTGGTGGATTAATGATTGCGATGTACTCTCCAATCTTTAACGTTGGAGCGTTAATAGGTTAAATTTTTTTTGTAAGCACTAAGTGATTTACCCATTCCTTTTGATCTTTTTTAAAAACAGCAGCATCCATAATTTGCTTTATGAAAAAAGTTCCAAGACCACCAGGTTTAATATCATCTAATTTTCTATGTTGAATATTTTCAGGTATAACTGCTTTTCCTTTGTCAAAAAAACCTATTTCTAGATCATTATCTTTAAGGGAAATTTTAATTTCCATTCTATCATTAGTTTCTCCAATGTCTTTATACCCGTGCTTAACAATATTCTGAGCAGCTTCTGCAATTGCTAGTATTAATTCATCTTTTTGATCTTGAGGTAAATTTATTTTATCAAAAACTTCCCTAGAAAATGTTCTTACATCTTTTAGGCTAGCGCTACTTACAAGAAAATCTTTAGACTCTTCAATGTTCATTATTCTAAGTTTAAAATCTGTTCAAGTTTTGCCATCATAATTACTTTCAAAACAGATTTACTTACCTCTTTTACTATGACTTTAGTATCATTCTCCAATGCTTTTTGGTGACTTTCAATTAATACAGAAATACCTGAAGAGTCCATATAAGACACATCCTTTAAATTTAGATGAACTTCTTTACCAGACTCTACTATAGGTAAAATTACCTCTTTTGCTTTTTCAGTGACATCCATATCAATTTCACCATTTAAAAAAACGGTGCTGATATTTCCTTCTTCAGTTACTTTATAAGACATAAATATTTAATAAATTTTAAGACTGATAGCACAAATAAATTGCAAAATGTATATTTTTTACCCAATATGGGTAAAAATATTTATTTTTGTTATATTATTTGACATTTATAAAGTGTTTACTTATTTAAAATTATTAATAAAGATTAAATTATAAAAAAAAAAGAGGCAAAAAATGAAAAATAATAAAGGTTTTACTTTAATAGAATTATTGGTTGTTGTTGCAATCATAGGTATTTTAGCTGCGGTGGGTGTTGTTGCTTATAATGGATACACTGAGGCTGCTAAGAAAAATGCATCAAAAACCATTCATTCAAACGTAGTTAAGTTATTAGCTGCAGAAACAAAAAAATGCAGTTTGGGTGATAGTAGTGCAGAAATTTTAAAAGATTCTTCTGGATCAAATGGTATGACTTGTTCAGATTATACATCTTCAGTAAACAGTACTTCAGCAGGTGCAGATGTTGCAACTCATGTAGTTGACAACAGTATAATGGGAGACAAAAATCCTTTTGACAATTCATGCGCAGCGGTAATGGCTGCAAGCGGTGATGCAGAAGAAGCAGCAGATGCAGCATCTGATAGCGATTGTGGTTCAAATGATTTAGGTTACACACAACTTGACGGTGGATCCGCAAATGCATTAACAGTGACCACGACATACGACAGTGGAAAAACATTATCAGATCAAATTTCTTTAGAATAAATATTTAAAATTATATGACCAAGAGCTCGGGATTTACTTTAATCGAGCTCCTGGTCGTTATTGCTATAATTGGAATTTTGTCTGCAGTCGGTGTCGTATCATATAATGGATACGTAGAAGGTACTAAAAAAAAAGCGGCTGAAAATGTTTTAATGCAAATTGGTTTGGCACAAACAGACCATTACGCAAATTGTGGCTCTTATTATTCAACAGCAAATGGTTATTGCGAAACTCCTGCGTCTGAAAGTGCTTGCTCTCCAAGCGATTCAACAACAAAGACTTTAGGAGAAGATTTATTTAATAACGAAGACTATATTGGTGAAAATATTGGATACTATTTTTGTTCTTATTTACCGACCGTAACTTCTTACAAGGCAATAGCTAAATCTGGTTCATGTGAACTTAGTATTGATGATTCCGGCGCAATAGATAAAAGTGGTTGTTAAACAAAATCTAAAAATTAAGTATTAAAAAATAACTGAAAATCCTAAATAATTTGATGTTGTTGTAAAATTGTATAAATCATAGAATATTTTGTTAAAGTTATTGTAATTTATATAAAAAATGAAAAAAAAGATCAGAAGAAAAGTTGGTTCAAAGAAAAGAATAAACCATCCTAAATCTAAATCTAATTTGAATTTAGGGATTTATGGAATATTAGCTTTTTTTCTTTTAATAGGATTATTTTCTGAAAGTGTACGATCTGTGCCTGCTGGGGCTTTTAGTGAATTATCCTTGGATAAAAATCTTAAATTAGACGATTTAAATTCTCAATTAATAGAAAAAAAAGTTCTTAACGCTTCTTATATTAAATCAAGTAAAGTAGATAAAAAATTTATTAAAAATGAGGAAAAAATTGAAATTATACAAGAACAAGTAATTCAAGATTTTTCAGAAACACCAAAAAATGATAAAATAATTGTAGCAAAAACTCCCGAAATTCAAATTAAAAATAGCGAAGAAGTATTAGCTGAAGAAAATAAAATTAAAAAAACTACTTTAGATATAAAAAAAGTAGAAGAAAAAATTAAATTAGCGGACACGAGTACCACCACTATAACTGTTGATGGAGAAGAAAAAGTTATTGCTGGTTCTTCAGATAAAAACATTACTTATATGCAAATACTACAAAAACCCAACGATTTAGACTTAAATTTAAAATATGCACAACAACAAGGAAAAATTGGTAACTACAAGCAAACCATTTCAACACTAGAAAGATTAAATATGATCTATCCAGACAATATTGAAATAAAATTATATTTACTCTCAGTTCTTGTTCAAGCGGACTCACCAAATAAAGCGTTAGGTATTATTGAGGAAATTAAATCAAACGAAGAAGTAACAGAAGATGATTTAGCGACAGTTAGTGAAATCGAAGAAGAGATGAAAGCAAGAGGAGCCCCAAAGTTATGGAATTTTTATGCTGATATTGGAGTAGGTGGAATACAAAATAATAATGTTAATAGCGTTTCAAAAACAAGAAGACAGTTTAGTTCTGATAGCATAATAGGATTTAATACTCCAATGTTTGACAGAACATACACTGGAAGTTTGGGTTTAACAGCCACAAGGTCTATAGGAGAGGCTTCATCATTTATTATAAATACAAGTTTTACCGACTCTAGACAAAATCAAGAGACAAGTGATGATTTTGAAAGTTACGGATTGATGTTAGCCTTAGATACTTCAATTGGAAACCAAGGTTTAAGTCCATACTTAATGTTAAACAAAACTGATTATCAAGACGACGCAGATAGCTTTTCGTTAATGGGAGGTTTAGGTGGATCTTTTCCAGTAGGAGAAAAAACTATGTATAGTTATGGTTATTCTTTTTCAGACTCAAAAGGTAATAATAATTCATCTGATACTACTGCTGATGCAACAAACGCATTTGGTCATAGTATTACTCTTGGTCACGATTTTATGTTTAATGATATAATTTCAACATCTTTAGGGTCAAGCGCCAGTATTTCAGAAGCTAAAGATGGTACAAATGACTTTGTTACATACGACTTTAGCTTAAGAGTAAACTTTGCATACCCATGGGCATATATTTCGGTTGGAAACGGATTAAGCTTTAATGATTATATTCATGTAGACACAAGCACAAGTTCAGACAAAAAAAGATCTGATGTTACCAACACTTTTGACTTAATGCTTACAAAAGCAATTGGAGATTTTCTACCTATAATAGACCCAAAAAAGAATTTATTTATTAATTTAGCTTATGAAAAAGTTTTCTCAGAAGCAAATATGATGAATTACGATTATATCTCCGATTCTGTTTCTGTGAGCTTATCGAAATCCTTTCAGCTAAACAGATAATTTGATTAAATATTAAGCTTTTGTGAATTCATTTAGTGAGCATAAAACAAAGGATTGCATTAAAATTTCAAATATAATGGCCCAAAATAAGCAAAAATATTCAAAAAATACTTTGATCAACATATTTATGATATATATAGTTTAAATATGAAGAAAATTTTGGCACTTATTATTGGAGCAATATTCACTTTAAATTTTTCATATGCTGCAGAAAAATTGAGTATTGAGAAGCAACTAGTAGGAATAGTAGGCGCAACATCAGGTAAAGTTAAAACTGAAACTAGAGATTTAAAACCTGGTGATAAAATTTATTTAAATGAAACGATTTACGCAGCAGAGGGATCGGGCACACAAATATTATTACTTGATCAATCAACTTTTACAATTGGATCAGACTCTGAAGTTGTAATGGATACATTTATATATGATCCAGCTACAAACGATGGTAAAATAGTTGCAACTGTAAAACAAGGAAGTTTAAAAGTCATTTCTGGTTTAATCAGTAAAAAAGATCCAGAAAGCCTAACCGTAGAGGTACCCGAAGGAACTTTAGGATCAAGAGGTACAGAATTTCAAACTATAGTTTCAAAAAAAAGAACAGATACTTTATTAATCGGACCTGGAAAAAATAATACATTAGGATTAAGACCAGGAGCAGTTTTAGTGGGTAATAAGTTTGGAAATACAATGTTGAATAATCCATATAGCTTTTCAAGTATGAAGAATGGTCAGGCTCCAGGAAAAGCAAAACAAATTACAAAAAATCAATTAAAGAAATTTAAAAAGAAAATGAAAGCTTTAAGAGTTGCTAAGGCAGATGGAGCTTCGAAAGAAGAAAGAAAAGCGCTTAGAAAAAAAATCAGACAAGATTTAAAAGCGCAAGGATTTGAAAAAGAAGAAATCAAGGCAATTATAAAACAAAATTTAATAAAAGATAAAGAACAAAGAATTGTGTTACTGCAAGAAAGAGGTGAAGATCTTTCAGATATTGGTATCGATGAAGGTATGGTAAATGAGGAAATAATTGTAAATGAAGAAGTGGATACTCCTGAAATAGACATCACTCAGCCAGAAATTGAGAAAATTGAACCTGCTATAGAGAAAAAAGATAAAAAAAAGAAAAAGAAAAAAAATGTTAAGAAAAAGAAAAAGAATAAAAAGAAAAAAGCTGTAAAGAAAAAGAAAGAGAAAAAGAAAAAAGCTGTTAAGAAAAAGAAAAATAAAAAGAAAAAAGCAGTAAAGAAAAAATCATCTAAGAAGAAAAAAGCAGTTAAAAAGAAAAAAGCAAAAAAGAAAAAGGTAGTTAAGAAGAAAAAAGCAAAAAAGAAAAAGGTAGTTAAGAAGAAAAAAGTTAAAAAGAAAAAGGTAGTTAAGAAGAGAAAAGTAGTCAAAAAGAAAAAAGTAGTCAAAAAGAAAAAAATAGTTAAAAGAAAAGTTGTCAAGAAGAAGAGAAAGAAGAGAAAAAAGAGAATTCGTAAGAAATAAGCCTAAAAACTTACCCAAGTTTTATTTACTTTAATTATATTGTGGTTAAATTCAAAAAGGTGAAAGCTATATTATTAAAATATCAAAATTATTTAATTTTTTTCGTGCTATTAAATTTACTTATAGCCCTAAAGATAATAAACCCAAGTTTCGTAAAACAAATATCTAATATTAGTTTTGATCTATACCAAAAAACATTTCCACTACAAAAACAAGATTCTAAAGTTGTTATTATAGATATAGATGAAAAAAGTTTAGGGAAATTTGGGCAATTTCCGTGGAGCAGATCAGTTTTCGCTAAAATTATAGATCAGGTAAATACAAGCGAGCCCAAAGCAATTGGTTTTGACGTATTTTTTACTGAGAAAGACAAACAATCTCCTGAGGAAATTATAAAAGCGTATGACCTAGTACCTACTGATGTAGCTAATTTGCAGAATCTTAAAGGTCATGATGAAATTTTTAGAGAAGCGTTAGAAAATTCAAATTCAGTAATTGCAGTTCTTGGGAGCAATGTTTCATCTCATGGATCTTATGATAGAAAAGCAAAAGCTAGATTTCTTTCAAAAGGTGGGGATCCAAATAATTTTACATATACTTTTCCATATTCAATTGGTTCGCTCGAGAAACTTGAAAAGAGCGCAAAAGGGCTTGGTTCAATTTCCTTTTTAGACCAAACAGATGGCATAATCCGCTCACTCCCACTAATTGTTCGTTTTAATAAAAAGTTATTCCCAACTATGGGACTCGAAATGGTTCGTGTAGGAAATAATCAAAAAAATTTATTTGTTGAGATGAATGAGGTTGGTATAAAAAGAATAAGCTCAAGACCACATAAAATTATTTCAAATCCTAATGGAATAATATGGATTAAATATAAAAAATCTCTAAAAAATCAATATATTTCAGCAAGCACAGTCTATGAGGGAAAATTTGATGAGTCTTTTTTTAAAAACAAATATGTTTTAATTGGTGCATCTGCTCAAGGTTTATTTGACTTAGTAAAAACACCACTAGGTGTAACAATACCAGGTGTTGAAGTCCACGCAAACGTAATTGAAAATATTTTAGATCAAAACTATCTAATTAGAAACCCAAATACGTATATTTTTGAATTAATATTTTCAATTATTGTTGCTTGTGTAACATTTATTTTTTCACAAAAAATAAAACCAAAATATAGTTTATCAATTTTTTTTGGAAGTTTCATAACTGTAGTAATAATTGGATACAGTATTTTTCTATTCAGATCTGAGCTGGTTGATATTAGTTACCCTATTTTTATGCTTACAATAACTTTTCTTACAGGTCTTTACTTTAGATTTGTGGAGGAAAATAGAATTGCTTTATCGAATTTACAAAAAGAAGCAAAACTATTAAAAGAGAGAGAACTAGCTGGTGAAGTTCAAAAAAGTTTATTCCCAGATATTTCTAGATTTGAAAACTTTATTTATGCAACTAACGTTCCTGCACGAGATGTATCTGGAGATTATTTTGATGTGGTTAATGTTAGCAAAACAGAATATTTTTTTACTTTAGCGGATGTTTCGGGAAAAGGAATTAAAGCAGGTATGTACATGGCAAAAGCATCCTCAATTTTTAGAACACTTTCAAATCTTTCTTATCCACTTGAAAAAGTAGTGTATGGAGTAAACAACGAATTAGTTGAAGCAAAATTTAAAGGAATGTTTGTTACTGCTGTATTTGGTAAATTTAATACGGAAACAGGGGAGGTGACTTTTGTTAATGCCGGTCATGAAAGTATAATGGTTTTTGATAGAAATAAAAATTTTGAATTTATAAAATCTGAATTACCACCAATTGGTATTATTAAGTATTTTACAGAGTCTATGGTGAAGTCTAAAACAATAAGTTTAAAAGATAAAACTTTTGTAGTTTACACCGATGGTGTAACAGAGGGTTATTTAAAAAATGGTCAAGAATTAGGTGCAGAGGGAGTTCAAAAAATAGTGAAAGGTCTTAACGACATAACACCAAAAATACTAGTTGATTCAATTGCTAATGAGCTTAATTGGGGCGCAGAAAAATTAAGAGACGACATTACATGTCTAGCACTAGATCTTAAAAATACTGAACTACTTCAAGTTAAGAAGAAAAGGAAAGAAGAAAAAAAAAGTGAAAACTAAAATAATCCTTCTTATTATTGCACTCATATCATTTCAGAATATTGCACACAGTTCTAATAATTCATCATTTAAAAACCTAGTTATATTGGCAGAACCAAAAGAGTATAAAGAAATTATATTTAAAGATATAAATGAAAAAGATTTAAATTTAAGTGATTTTGAAAGTGATATTTATATATTAAACTTCTGGGCCACATGGTGCGCACCATGTAAAAAAGAAATGCCATCATTGAATGAATTGCAAAATAAAAAAAATTTAAAGGTGATACCAATAAATGTAGAAATTGGAAATAAAACTAAATCAGAAAAGTTTTTTAATGATCTTAATATAAATAATTTATCAATTTATTTCGATAATGAAAATAATTTAGCAAATTTATTTGGTTTAAGAGGGATTCCAACTACAATTATTTTTGATAAAAATAAAAATGAAGTTGCAAGAATTCTAGGTGAATTTAATTTTAATGATGAAAAATTTATCAATTGGCTTGAAAATATAAATATAAATTAAATTATTTAACTATCAGTTTATTAAAAAATATACTAAGTTCCCGTATTAGGTGAGATATGAGACAAGGAATTTTTTTTATAATACTTTTTTTAATATTAAATGGCTGTGCACAATATAGTTCTATGGTTGGCCCATCCTACACATTTGCGAAATCTGGTAGTATTTTACAAGCTGGTAATTCAGTAGCTACTTCACAAATATTTAAAAAAACATTTGCTGATCAAACTCATAGCAGCTTTAATTTACATGTTCATGAACAAAGAATGTGTGAAACCTATCACTCGTCTAATCTAAATGAAATTTTTTTTGAAACTTTAGACGAAATTTCTTGCTATAATGATCCATTTAGTATTCTAAAATAACCTCAATATCAAAATTGATATTTATTTTTATTAATTTTTTTTCTTATTAATTTTCTCGAATATTCAAATTTTTTCCTGTGTTTAATACTTTTGGAATTTACTCTTTTCCTCCAAAGTCTGAATGAAGAAGGTTTTAATGTGTTTCTCATTATTTTTATAACTTGTGTTTCCGACTTCCCTGTTTTTTCTTCAATCTCTTCAAATGTAATTCGATCAGCCCAAGCGGCCCAGATTATCCAATTAGGACTTTTAATATTTGGCTGAGTTTTTATAACTTTGGTATGTGGTCTGTGACTTTTTTTCATAATATCTTATGAAACAGATATAGCCTAAATTCTTTTACTATGATAATATAAGTTCAGATAGTCCTGATTAGCCATCTTTAGCTCCCGGTTTTTTTGGGACTATCCAAAAAATTCACACGTAATATATAGAAGATTTATAGGTTCCCTTTTTATTAATTAAGTATACAAATTAATCTATGAAATTGGGTTTTATAGGAACAGGAAATATATCCTCAGATGTTGTAAACGGTATATGTAATTCAAAAATTCTATATAATAAGATAATCTTATCACCACGTAATAAAAACAAAGCATTAAAGCTTAAAAAAAAATATAAAAAAATTGTAATTGCCAAAAGTAATCAAGAAGTAATTGATAAGTCTGACTGGGTTTTCTTAGGAGTTTTGCCACAAATTGGTGAAAAAATATTACCTAATTTAAAGTTTAAATCTAAACAAACTATTATAAGTTTTATTTCAACTATAAATTATTCTAAGTTAAAAAAAATTATCAAAAAAAAAATTAAAATAGTTAGAGCAATTCCAATGCCTCCTATTGCTCTTGGCAAGGGACCAGTTGCAATTTTTCCGCCAGATAAACAAGTAAAGGTTTTTTTTAATAAAATAGGAACAACTGTTGAAATTAAAAGTGAGAGTTTATCAAAAAATTTTTGGGCAATTTCAGGCACAATGGCTTCATTTTATGAACTTTTAAGAGTTTTATCTGACTGGTTAGTCAAAAAAGGTTTAAAAAGAAAACAAGCACAACAGTATGTTACTTATCTATATTCTGCTTTAGCAGAACTAGCTACAGCTAATTCAAAAAAAAATCTAAAACTTTTAGTTAAAGAGTCTCAAACACCAGGTGGTCTTAATTGGCAAGGAGTTAATGATTTAAGAAAGACTGGTTATTTTAAATCTTTAGAAAAATCTATTAATAATATTCTAAAAAGATTAAATAAAGTATAGTTTTTAATGCATTCAAATTCGAATATTTTAAAAATTGATAATCTTTCAAAATTTTTTGGAGGTTTGGCAGCAGTAAATTCTTGTTCTCTAAACATAAAAAAAGGTTCAATTACCGGTATTATTGGGCCAAATGGATCAGGTAAAACAACATTATTTAATTTAATAGCTGGTAATTTAAAACCAAATAATGGAAAAGTGATTTTTAATGACGAAGATATAACTCATGTTCCCTCATATGAATTGTTTTCGAAGGGAATATTAAGAACATTTCAAATAGCACATGAATTTTCTAATTTAACAGTTCTTGAAAATTTAATGATGGTACCTGGCAATCAATCTGGAGAAAATCTAATAAATGCACTTTTAAGACCATCCATAATAAAAAACGAAGAGGATGAAATAAGAAAAAAAGCGTATGAAGTGTCAGATTTTTTAAACTTAAAACATCTCGCAAATGAACTTGCTGGAAATCTATCAGGGGGTCAAAAAAAACTTTTGGAACTCGGCAGAACAATGATGGTGGATGCTAAATTAGTATTATTAGACGAAGTAGGTGCAGGCGTTAACAGAACCTTATTAAAAGATTTAGGAACTGCCATTTTAAGATTAAATAAAGAAAAAGGATATACATTCTGTATGATAGAACATGATATGGATTTTATAAGTAGAATGTGTGATCCTGTTATTGTAATGGCCGATGGTTCAGTTCTTTTTGAAGGTACTTCAGATGAAGTTAAAACTAATGAGAAAGTTATAGAGAGTTATTTAGGCAAGGCTAACAAAAATTTTGGAGACTAATCAAATGGCTTTTTTTGAGGGCAATAAAATGACAGCTGGATATGGGAATGGTCCAGATATAATTAACGGTTGTTCTATCAATGTTAATAAAGGAGAAATTGTTGCTATTCTTGGTCCTAATGGCGCAGGTAAATCCACAGCAATGAAAGCTATGCTTGGTTTACTTAATTTAAAGTCTGGATCTATTTTAATTGATGGAAACGATATTTCTAACTTGAGCCCCCAAGATAGAGTAAAAAGTGGTATTTCTTTTGTTCCACAAACTAGAAATGTTTTTTCAGAACTAACAGTTAAAGAAAATTTAGAAGTTGGTGCCTTTTTAAGAAATGACAATCCAAGTGACGTGATCGAAGAAATCTTTGAACTATTTCCTATTTTAAGAGAAAAAGCCTCCCAAGTGGTTGGAGAGTTATCAGGAGGTCAACGACAACAAGTTGCACTTGGCAGAGCGTTAATGATCCAACCGTCAGTTCTTATGTTAGACGAGCCTACGGCTGGGGTTTCTCCTATAGTCATGGATGAATTATTTCAGCATATAATAAAGGTAAAAGAAAAAAATGTTGGAATTATAATGGTCGAACAAAATGCAAAGCAAGCTTTAAGTATTTCCGACCGAGGCTACGTTTTGGTTACAGGTGAAAATAAATTTGAGGGATCTGGAAATGAATTGCTACGAGATCCAGAAGTAAGAAGATCTTTTTTAGGAGCATAGATGGACATTTTAAATGCAATAATTGTTTTATTGAATTATACAATAATACCAGCTCTCACATACGGTTCTCAATTAGCGCTAGGTGCAATTTTTGTTACGTTAGTTTACGGTGTACTTAGATTTGCTAATTTTGCAACTGGAGACATGATGTCTTTCGGCACAATGGTTGC
>CEOP01033745.1_pt1 | contig 19438 bp, 22 predicted proteins | sample 361301 | NCBI WGS metagenome assembly CEOP01 (sample SAMEA2619548, study PRJEB7988) | marine metagenome | biome: marine biome (ENVO:00000447); feature: deep chlorophyll maximum layer (ENVO:xxxxxxxx); material: "saline water (ENVO:00002010), including plankton (ENVO:xxxxxxxx)" | depth 55 m
CATATGAATAACTGTTAATATTTTTTTTGTCGTTATTTAATATTATTGTTACCAAAAATAATATCGCTAAGTCTGAGCCTTTATGAAGTTCGTACTTGTCAGAAATTGTTAGAAACAAGTACTCAAGTCTATCAATGTAATTTATAACAATAATATAGTATACGATTACTACACCAGGTCTTAAAAAAAATAAAACGTACTTATCAATATTAAAATTTTTATGTAAAAAATATCCTAGAAAAATAAATGATGCTGTCCATATATAGCTACTGCTTTTAAAAGAATACGTTTCAGTTAAGTTTGAATTTGAATAATAAGCTGATATAAAAAAGCTGATAAAAATAAGCGTAAGAATGTAAAAAAGTTTTTTATCAAAGACTTCAAAAGAAATAATTCTTTTATTAAATAATAAAATAAAAAGAAATATCAATAATGAAAAAAGAATTAAATATTCACCGAACCTAAATTTGAATATATATATACCCATAAATGACCTTACGAAAAAAAACATTAGAAAAATGAAGGCAGAGATAATTATGGTTGTTAAATTTTTAGTCATTACTACCTATGGTTTTAGTATCTTCCATTGAAAATCTTCTATTTCACAAGTTTCAAAAATCATAGCCAATGCCCATATTATTAGTGTTGTTCCGTGTATATCAGCAATATTGCTTCCACTTGATATATTGACGCCATAATAATATGTCTGTGAACTATTTCTAAAATATGAGAATGCCCCTTGGTTTTCAACATAAAGAGTTTGTATAAGCTCTAAAATTTCACGGAAATACTCCTTAATTTCTTCATTTCTGTAATCAGTCGTATTTGAACATTTGTGCAATACATAGACAAAGTCAACGATGTCACAGCCTTCAAAAATAGGCTTATTTGATAGACAGAAATCTATAAGCTGTTTTGGATAATGTATCTCGTGATCTATCCAATCTAAGCCAGATATAACTTTCATTGCACCATTAATAATTTCACGAGGATGTGTTGGGTATGAACTAAAGTAGGAGCCTGTATCCTTATCTACAAGCTTCTTAATAAAGTTTGAAAGAATCAACTCATATCCATAATTCTGAGTTGCTGAATATACACATAAAGATGCAAATTGGGCACCTGCATTCCAAGGATACTTCCAGTTTAATGAGTAATGTAAATAATTTAGAATATCAATGTTTGAAGAATAAGGATTATCCAAAATAATTTCATTTTTAAAACCTATTTGATATAGCGTTGAAATTGCTTGTTTTGTTTCAGCATTTATAGCTTTGGTAAGTTTTAGATTATTAGTTTCATAGTTTTTTGATGTATATCTATTAATACCTTTTTTACCAACATCTTTAATTGAAGTTAATAATTTTTTTTCGTTATTGTAATAATCTACTAAAGACTGATCAACAAAAGAACCCTTTACATAAGGATACTCGTCGACTTGATATGAATTGATATATTTCGCCCAATTTGTTAATTTGACATTGCTAAAATTTTCGGTTTCTCCCATGATATAGAAAGATTTTATAGCAAAACAACTAAATCCTAATTTTAATTTCGAACCATACTCGAGATCTGGATAATTCATTGGGAAAAATTCAAACTGATTATTTTTTTGCAAAGTATAAAGGTACTTTTTTAGACTTTCTGATAAATCATTTAAGTTTAAATTATGGTTTTTTTTCATCTTTTTATAACATTAATTATTGTAAATATCTTAAGTCTATTCATTAAATCAGTAAAATGGTTCAGGAAAACCGTACTAATCAAAACTATTTCCTTGAAAATAAAATTGAGTTTTGGCTTATCAAAATTAATATTTTTTTCGTAAAGCGAATTAAATAAGTTGTAAAAATCTTCACACATTTTTTCAGAATTAAAGGGATATTCTTCCATTTTTATTTTGTAACTTTTAAAATCCTCTACAATTTTGATTAATTTTTTTTCAAAATCAATATTGTTCTCAAAGTCTTCGCCAAAACCACTGCAATATTCTGGTATTCCCCCGCTATTAATAAAGAGTGTTGGAAGTCCACACTGGGCTGCTTCTATGTGGTGGTTTCCAGAAGGTTCATTTATAGAGGCAGTTATATAAATATCGTTTTTTCTAATTTCATTAGCTAATTCATCGCCACTTAATGGATGGATTACATTCGTATTTTTAAAGATTATATCCTCGTCAAGGTTGCCAATATATGTAAATTCAATTTTTTCTTTCCAGTAATCTGACTCTAATAATTTATCAATGAATAAGTAAGTATCGAAACCCTTATTCCAATGAGAACTCCAATGATGTGTAACAAGTCGAAATTTGCTATTATCTCTGTTTTCCTTTGGAGGATAAAATATCTCAGAATTAGCACCAGCCATAATAACTGAGCATTTTGAACTATTAATTCCCATCCGAGTGTATATCCTTTTAAGCCAATCACTTACAAAAACTATGTGATCAGATACCTCGCTTGCATTCTTGTAAAACTGATTAATATTATCGGTACCTTTTCTTTCATCACATTCGTTTATTCTTTGAACGACTAATGAGTTGGGGTTAACATATCTTAAATACCTTTTAATATCTTTATGGTTAAAAGTTGACGATGAAGATCTTCTGTTCCTTGGATCAGTTAGTAAAATAACATCGATATCTTTGGATGCAAGATCGTACACTACTTCATGTCCTCTATCTAGTAGATATTTAGAAAGATTTTTTGCAAATAAATTACCTCCTCCCCATGGCCCTTCGACAATTTTTGATCCGATGCTAACTTTCATAATTTGCTTAATTCCGACCTAAATTTTTTCATACCATTTGGGATAGCTAAATTGAGAGTATTTTGGTAGGCATAATCTGTATCTGGGATAGCATTTTGTGGATTTGTAGAAAAAATTGATTTTGTATGTAATATCTGTGAGGCAATTCCGACATCTGTTGAAATAAGGGGGGTTTTGGTTAAACCACATTCCAAAATAGCCTGGGGACCACCTTCTAACCTCGATGAAACGATATACATATCTAGCATGTTATACAACTCATTTAACTTTGTATTATTGATATTTTTAAAATATCTATACTCGATGTTATTTTTTTGAAGTTCCTTTATTATATAGTTTCTTCTATTTCCTGAAAGTATTACTTCTATATTCTTATTATTCTCACTAAGTTTTTTGATAGCACTAATAAAAATGTCGGGTCCTTTTATCAATTTAGGTTTTGTTAAATCGCTACCCTCACTGTCTCTTTGGAAACTTCCTATCAAGAAATTTTCTCTATTTATTTTATATTTTTCCTTTAGTTTATCTTTATCTTTAATCTCAAAAAATATCTCGTTATTTGCCCAAAATGGGATATTTAACACTTCCTTATTTGTAACTTGCTTTAGAGTTATCAGTGATTTGTTTGATATAGTGTGGTAAACATCTACAAATTTATCAAGCTCATAAAAATTATTTTTTTCATTTGGGTTCCAATTTTTTATATCTATATGATGATTAGTTACTACAACTTTTTTATTCTTTAAGTGTTTTTCATTTATTTTATTCCAGGTCCAAGGTGAGATTACCCAGATGATATCTGCATTGTTTATAAAACGAGTAGAAATATCAGAATTATATTTATACCATTCACTTCTAAATCTATCTACAATCCAATTCTCATTTGCTTTATTTAAGTAAATCTTCATTTTTTGACAATATTTTCTGGTTCTATATTTTTTTTTACGCAGTCTGAATAATATTTTTGTTCACTGAAAGAATTACTACTTATGTTATCTTCAGTATTTAATATATACAGGGGAGTTCTAACATATCCAATCTTAATATTTTTGGTCATTAACCTATTCATTAAATCATAGTCCTGGGCGTAGTAAAAAGATTCGTTATAAAGCTTGACGTTGAGAAGAGTATCTTTTTCGATAAATAATGTACCGTGTATGTATGGGTTCTTAAATCTCATGACGATGTTCATTGGTAATAAAGTGGAAACCAAATGTATTTTTTTATTATTTTGTTTACTCAAAGCTCTTGCACTGCAAACTTTCAAATTCTTTTTACTTATAAAACTTAATTGTTTTTCAAGTCTGTTGGAGATACTTATGTCGTCACCATCTTGTCTAGCAATATACCTTCCCTTTGAGATGTGCACCATATTGTTTAATGATTTTGTTAAACCTATGTTTTCATTATTTTTAATTGGAATAATTCTTCTATCTAGTTTTGAATACTTATAGATTATTTCTGAAGTTTTATCAGTAGAACAGTCATCAGTAATAATAAATTCTAAATTTTTATAGCTTTGACTTAGGATACTTTCAATACAATTTTTTAAGTTTTCTTCTTCATTATGCACACTCATAATTACTGATATTAAAGCATCACCCATTCTCAAACACTTTCTCTAACGTCTTTAGGACTCTTTCCTTGCTCAGTTTTTCTTTTATAAATGCATTATTTAAATCTGCCTGTTGATTAACTAATTTTAAGTTGTTTAATAATTCTAATTTTTTGATGAGATCATCATAGTTAAATTGTTCATATGAGAATTTATTGTTAGGTGGGAAAAATTCTTCTATTCCCCCAGTCCTGGGAAAAATAGAAACAATATTTGCGGCTGAAGCTTCGCATAATAAAGTTGGCTGTCCTTCATAAAGTTTTGTTGTTGTAATTACTGCCAGAGAATTACTTATAATTTTTTTGATTTCATCATTTGAAACTACATCAAATATTTCAATTTTTTTATCACCCTCATTAACAAAATAATTCAAATTAAGAGGTCCCTCTCCATATATTTTTAATGTGATACCATTTAAATCTGATTTCTTATAAGCATCTACTAGCTCTGCGAGTCCTTTTTCTTTTGAGATTCTTCCTGCGTATATTATATAATTTTCTTCTAACTCACTATTTTGTTTTTTTGGCTTCTCAAAAGTTTGAAGAAAATTAGGAACAATATTAATCTCATTTTTTATAATATTTAATGATTGTATAAATTGCTTATGAAAATCGGTCAGCACTACAACTTTAACGTTTTCATAGTTCAGCTTTTTGATTAGTTTCTTGCTATATATAGTTAGAAAAAGAGACTTAATAAGAGAATCTTCAAAATATTTATTTAATATTTTCGTTTTTTTAAACTTCATCCCACAAGCGGCACATGATTCTTTATTTCTAATATGGTTAATCTGTAAGAAATTTCTTGAGCAGTAATATCTAAAATTATGGATTTTTACGATTGTTTGAATTTTTCTTTTTTTTAATTCATCAAAAATTGAAACTGAAGCCTTGAACCAAGTGTTATGAACATAAACTAAATCTGGTTTAAACTCGTCAATTTTTTTACTTATGATTTTTTTACTTTTGTTATTGCTGCCTTTAATAAAGTAAAAAAACTGACTGATAAAATTTGTTATATTGTTTTCAAAATATAAAATTTCAATCTCATAATAATCTTTTAAAAAGTTAACCTCATTTGCTACTGACGTATCTTCTCCACCTATGTTTCTGTATTTATTGTGAATAATTAGAATTTTTTTCATTGATTGAAGTTATCTTGCTTTAATTTGTCTCTCTTCATCAACTATATCAATGTTAAGTACAAGGTCGACATTTTGGAACTTTTCTGGATCATGCGTAGAGTTTAAAATGGTAATCTTTTTTTCTCTAAGTAGCTGAAAAATGTATTTTCTTGAATTATCGTCCAAGTTAGCTGTTGATTCATCTAAAAGTAGAGCTTCTGGACTACTTAACAAAGCCCTGACAAAAGCTATTTTTTGCATTTGGCCAGATGATAGACTTTTATTATCGACAACATGATCTAAGTTGTAATTAGTTTCTTCATTAAAAGTATTGATCTCTTTTAAATACTCTAAAATATCTTTATCATGAATATCTTTGTCATTTCCATAAAGGATGTTTTCTCTTAATGATCCAGTAAAAATCAGAGGTGTCGCACCTATGTAGCCAAAATTATTTACCGAAGTAACAACTTCTCCTTTTTGGGAATAAAAGACACCAGCAGCTAACCCTAATAGCGTACTTTTACCAGATCCATTTGCTCCAGTCAAAACTGTGTGTGAATTTTTAGGTATATCTAAATTTAGATTTTCAAAGATATACTGTTCACTATTGAAGTATTTAAATCCCGTATTTCTAAAGCTTATAGAAACGTCATCAGAAAGATTTTTAATTTTAAAATTTTCTTTATTCACAGATAACTTATTTTGATCTATGTTGTGAAAGTTTTCAATGTGCACATGTGAGTTAATGATTTTATTAGCAGATCCCGAAAGGCTTCCTAGCGACTGAAAAAGCCTTAAGGTTACTCCAATAAAATCAAGAGTAATTACAAAAGTTGATGCAGAGTATGCAATTAAAATTGAAAATACAAACATGGTAATCAAGCTTGGGAAAAATGAATTTATAGTACCAAACTTATGATTGTTATAAGAACTAATATTTAATCTATCAAGTGTTTTTGAAAATTTAGTTTTTTCTTCGTTTTCTTTTTTTAATAATTTAATTAAAAAAATGTTGTCAATCACTCTTTGTATCTCTTGATTTGATTGCTTTGAGTATTCATATACATCGTGCATCATATCTCTTGATTTTGAGATAAGTATTTTTGATGGGAAGAAAATTAAGATAGCCCCAAATACAAAAGCTCCTATGGTTTGTGTATCAGTAATTAGAAGGTATGAAGTAAAAGCTATTATCTGCAAAAAATTATTTACAAGTCCCGCCAAACTTGAATAAAAGAATGAAATATGACCAGTTAAAACATTAAGGAAAAAATAAGCATCTGCAGTTGAATAGTTTCTTTTATCAAATAACTCGGAGAGTAGAAAAAGTTTAATGTTTTTTTGTACGTTAAGCTCTAGTTTCTGCAACAACATGCTCTGGGTATAAATAAAGAAAAATCTTAGCAGCACGAAAAAAGGTAGTAGGTAAATATTTTCTAAAAAAAAGTTAATAATAAATGACAAAATATTATTTTCATACTGATTTCCTGTGAAAAAGGATGAAAATAAAATAATAATCAAAACATCCGTAGCAGCAGATAGCTGTGAGAGTAAAACGGATAAAGCTATTATAAGTTTTTTATTATTTGTTTTCGATACCCTTGAGAGGTACATGACATCTTTAAAAATTTTTTTAAATAAATTCACTTAGCTAATTATAAGGTTTAAATTTATGTACAGTAGTAAAAAGAAGTTAAAGATTAAAGGTGACCCATGAAAGTAGCCATTTGTTTTTCTGGTCAAATAAGAAGTTTAGATGTTACATTCTTATCAATCGAAAATTTTTTAAAAGAAAGTTTTGAAGATTACAAAATTTTTGCACACATTCCAAAAGATTCATCTAGTTACAAATTCCAAGATTACTTCCCAAAATCTACTGTTTTAATTGAAAAGGATAAAAGGTTATTTAAAACCAAGTTGAAAACTAAACAATTCAGAAGTGTAGAACATAAATTTGGTAACCTTAGAAAGGCTAGACATGCTCACATGTTGCAGCTGTATGGCATTTACAAAGCTAATGAACTAAAAAAACAATATGAAATTAAACATAATGATTCATTTGAGTGGGTTTTACGTTGTAGGTCAGATTTAAAATTTTACAGTAAAAAGATTGAAATAAATAATTTAAACAATGCCTATATACATACACCAAACTTTCATCAATTTAGTGGCATAAATGACAGGTTTGTTTTGAGCTCATCAAAAAACATGGATATTTTTAGTAACCTATTTAATTTCATAAAAAATGAAGAAGTTGATGGATTTAATGCAGAAACAATCTTTAAAAATTATTTGAGTGTCAAAAAACTGATTAATCAAGAAATAGATATTAAATTTAATAGAATTCGTCAGGACAAGACCGAGCTTCAAGATTTCATATAGTTTGATAGATAAAAAATTTTGTGAATGTAAAATAGAAATATTATGAAAAAAGCAATTGTCTTGGGTGCCGGGGGATTTATAGGTTCACATATGGTTTCCAGATTAAAACTGGAGGGTTTCTATGTCATTGGTGTAGATGTAAAATATCCAGAATTCTCTAAAACTGAAGCAGATGATTTTGAAATAATAGACTTAACAGACCAAGCAAAATTTGAAAATTTTTTAAAAACAAATAATAACGCTGTGGAAATTTATCAATATGCAGCTGATATGGGTGGAGCCGGTTTCATTTTCACAGGCGAAAATGATGCCGACATCATGCACAATTCTTCTTTAATAAATATTAATTTACTACGTGGAGTAACTAAATATTTTAATATTGAAAAAGTTAAAATATTTTACTCAAGTTCTGCATGCATATATCCGGAAGAAATTCAGCAAATGACCGAAAATGTTAGTTTAAAAGAAACAGATGCATATCCTGCAAATCCTGACTCAGAGTATGGCTGGGAAAAGCTTTTTTCAGAGAGATTATATCTAAGTTATCAAAAAAATTATAAGATGAATACAAGAATAGCTAGGTTTCATAATATTTATGGCCCACAAGGAACTTGGAAAGGTGGAAGGGAAAAAGTCCCTGCTGCAGTTTGCAGAAAAGTAGCTGAAGCCCGGAATGGAGAGAATATCGAAATCTGGGGAGATGGAGAGCAAGCAAGATCTTTTCTTTATATAGAAGATTGCATAGAGGCTACGAGAAGATTAATGGAATCTCAAGTAAATACTCCAATAAACATTGGGTCTGAAGAAATGGTAACAATCAATCAGCTTGTAAAAATAGTTGCGGAAAATGCAAACAAAAAAATATTGGTAAACCATATTGATGGTCCACTTGGAGTCAGAGGAAGAAATTCAAATAATGATCTGATTAGAAAAGAATTAGATTGGGATTATAAATATTCTCTTAAAGATGGAATAAAAATTACTTATGACTGGATATCCCAGCAAATTTTAAATCTTAATTCATAGAATCCCTAAAAGAAATCTATAAAAACTATTTTGACAAGGTTAACTATAACGACATTTATGTGTTTAGATATTCCATCCAGAGAAATATGAAGTGTGTTTCCTCAGAAATTAGGTTATCAGTAAAGATTATTTTAGAGGTTAGGTCAATATAATGAGATAATCCATCAATGCTTGCTGACTATTTTTTGATTTCAAAAATCTATATCTTCAATAAATATTTTCCTTCTAATAAATCAAAAGGCGTTTTGATAAATTTCAAAAGATTTTTGTACTTTGTCTTCTAATTCATATTTTTTTTGAATTAGATTTAAAGTATTTCTGTAGCCGAGTATCTCTTTTTCTAAATCTAAAACAACGTCGTGCTCATTTCTTTCTTGATAGACACTTGCAGTGTTGTATATCACTGAGTTGGGGAACTGTTCTTGAACATTATAAGAAGCCCAGATATCATCCATTCGTCCAACATTTGGAAACATCATGTAATGTGGAATGACTTCCCTTGCTATAAAAGTATTTTGACTATTAAATGGGCTTATCTGATTGCTTGCAAAAGGTTTTTCTATATCAAATTTTACTTCTGGCATTTTTGATAAACGACAAATCGCATCAATGTCTGGGTCACCATCCCATAAATCTGCTTGTACTAAAACTTTTCTCTTTTCAGTACCTTTAAACTCAATTTCATTCTTTGTTGGTACAAGCTCTATTGGATAGCCTCTATGCCATAAATCTGAATTGTTTGTTACACTTAATGGATCAAAATATCCGTTTTTTGATTCGTAAATTGCGACATCAATCTCATTATTAACATAAATGTTTTCTCCCCAAAAATCATATGGAATGTTGTCGTCATCAACAGTAGCTAAAACATCAACACCTTCATTGAAGGCGTATAGAAAACCCATATTTCTTCTTTGGATACAGTTCCAACCTATAGAATCTGAAAGATCCTTATTTATTTTTTCTTGATTTTCTGGAGTTAAGTATGTGCAGTCTAGTTTTTGATAAGACTCGTGAGGTGTTTTTAAATCACCCACCACCACGACGTGCCAATCCTTTTTTGAAATAAATTTTAAGGTTGCCTCTGTTGGTTCTTGAATTGTGGTTATGATTATTATATTGTTCAAAGTATTTCTATATTACTACAATATAATTCACTATATCATAAAAAAATCTCTCTTTATTAACACTCTGTAGATTTGATATATTTTAACCTAAATATGAATAAAAAAATTACTGCTATCTCTATATAAAAAAGAAGTGAAAATTATTTTTTTTTGCCTTAAGATTAATGCAAATGGTGAATAAAAAAAATTTAATCATATATTTTTCCTATCTGTTTGGATCTTACTTATTCATGAAACTAGTTGATAAAATCTATACCTTATCTGTTTACTCAGATCTTGATTACTTACAACAATTATTTAAAGTGGACCACAAAACTCGCTATATCTTCTTTGTAATTATTGTGGGTAGTTGTCTATTTGTATTTAACTATTTTACATTAATAAAACTTAAGGTTACTAATGAAATATTGAGTTTTATGTCAGATGCTTTATTTAATTTTTTATTTATTTTTTTATTACTAGCTGCTTTAAGAGTCAATAATATATCGAAAATACTTTTAGTAATTTTTTGTATTACTATTTCTGCTTCAAAAAAAATAAAATTTTTTAACTTTTAAAAATAGAAAAAAGACTCCCTAATAACTTATTTTTAATCTATTAGATTTACTTCTTTTTCTTCTTTTTTCCAATGTTTTGCTCCTTGATATAAATAACTAGTATTTTTGTACTTGAATGATAAGTTTTTATTAAAATCTACACCAAATATCCTGTAGTTGTATTTAGAATTTTTGATTCTATATTTTTTATCATAGCTTTCATCTATTGATGACCATTGAAGTTTTTTTGAGAAATTTTCTAAATGGATTTGCTGTAAAGAGAATGTGAATACTCCAGGACCAGTTGTACTTATTATGTCATTAGGGTGCTTATTTTTACTTATATTGGCTAAGACATTCTCGATGACTCTTTCCAATATTGGGTGATTCCTTTGAAAAAAAAGTGCCCACTGAACAAATAATTCAGGATTTCTTTCAACAGTTATTAGTGAGTCATCATCATCATTTAGAAAGGAAGATATTTTGGTATTAATTGTTGAATCAATATCTAAATAAATTCCTCCTTTTTCATATAATATTAAATACCTCCACAAATCGACTCTGGCAGTCATAATATTTAATTTATCAAAAGCACTACTTATTTCTTTGCCATAGTGTGAGCGTACATAGTCTTGGATTTGTTCATCATTATAGATTATCTGTTCATATTCAGGATTAATATCAAGCATTTTTCTAATTTGTTTTGCAATTTTTGGATGAAAATTTTGAGTTTTCCATGAACGATATATTTTTTTAGGTATCATAAATTTATCTTACACATACATTTTTAACATATTAATTAAATTAACTTATTAGAAATTTTTTATTCATTTTTGATAATGAAAATTTTATAATTGCTTCTATATTTCCTTAATTAATTCTTTGTAGGTTTGAAATGTTCCACAATCATAATATTTTTTTTGCCCTTTATGAAAATTTAAAAGAAAATTTGATTCAATAGATTTCTGCGCCATATATCCAATATGTGGATCTTCTTTATTAATAAACCTATTTAAAGATTTATTCCACATTACTGCTCCCCAAAAATGTTGATAGTTACAATTTTTATCCTTGTCTTTAATGCTTGTTACAAAACCGTCTTCTAATTTACATTGACCTAATTTTCCTTTTTGACTCTCTAATATTTCCCAAATACCTAAGGTTCCATCAACATTATTTTTAAATTTATGAAACATTTCATCAGCTATATTATTATCCCAAAAAAAAGTATCTGGCATTGTTAATAGATAATCTTCTTCTTCTGGGAATGAATTAATTACCTCTAAAACAGTTTCATTCATTGTATTTGTATTTACTATCAACACTTCAATATCGAAATTAAATCTATTAATTGTTTCGTAAAATTCTTTAGAAACCGCAACTACTTTTCTTAGTTTTTGTTTCTTGATAGAAATATTTCTAACATGGAAATCTAAAAGAAACTTTTTATCTTCAATAGGTAACAGAAATTTTGGGATGCCACCTATTCTTGTAGCTTTACCTGCAGCTGGGATTATATGTAACATACTGTGAATAAAGGCAGAATCGAACTGCCGACTCCTTATTTTTTAGATAAGTATAAACCGTTTAGCCTAATTTGATTATAACTTATTCTTCTTTTAGATACTTAATTCTAAGAAGGACTCTTATAGCAGACTTAGGCTAGGGTCAAGAAAAAATAATTCAGAGCAATAAAAAAGTTTTTATTTAAAAAATTTTTAAAATTCTTTAAACGGAAACTAATCAAATACTCGATTTTTTAATGTCTTGTATTGATATTGATTAAAACCAGCACTCAATAATTTTCCATTTGTATCTTTTTTGAATTTTAATAATTTTTTGTCTAAATAATTTATTGGCATATTGTTTATTTTCAGAAAACTAAAAATGTACTCTTCTACATTAAAAGGTTTATCTGCATATCTACTTATATTTTTGTCTTTTAATGACTCAAAAATATTATCCATAAAAAAAGTCATGATATCTCTGTTTCCTAAAAAAAATTTATCATTGACTTGGTTTATGTAAGTATTTTGCTGGAAACAATTAAATTTATTATTTATAAATTCTATATTATTGGATTTTACTAATCTTAGATCAGGTCTAAATCTAACAATATATTCATATTGTTCATTGTAGTTTGTATTAAACCAATTTATTGCAAGTTTATAATCTCTTAGTTGTTTTAACCAAGTCGAATTGTCTCTGGGAAGATTAGAATCCACCTGGATTGCATTTGCTTGTAAAAAGAGTTCATCATATACTTTAAATTCCTCAGTGTCTAAATGTGAATCTTTCACAAGTTCGTAGTTTTTTATATCAAGTTTGTTTAAGGTTTTATGATGTTCATCATTTTCTATAGTAAAGACAAAAATGTCTGAATCTTCAAAAGTTTTTTGTAAATAAGGGAGATTTTTTTCAAAACTTCTTAAATAACCCGTAATCAGAATTGCAAATTTTTTATACATATTTTTATTTTTCCAATTATAGTCAAACTATAACAAAATGAATATTTTAATTTACCCTCTTTACCTCATAGGTAATAATAAAGATCACTTTGAGAGACATGAAGAGATTGTCAATATCAATATAGAGGTTGTAAAATCTTTTAACTGTGTTGATGACATAAGAATTGTTGGAAAACCTGTTGTGAATTGGTCTGAAATGATTAATGATTTAATGAAACAGGTAGAAGGGTTGCTAAAAGAAGGAAATAATGTATTGGTTTGTGAGGCTGATAATTTCATTGTTGAAGAATTTTCAGATATATTTTCTTTAACAAAATTTACTTTGTTTGCTTTATGTAACAATGGTTCTAAATTAGACAACAACTTACCTGGGGGAGAGTATCTAAATTCTGGGCTTTGTTATTACCCGCAAACAGATTATCAAAGTTATTTCAACTATTCTGATATTTTAGAAACAGATTCATCCATGACCTCTCTTGAATATGAAAAAAATATAAATCATATGTTCTATTCTCAATTTAACACACATGAAGATGGTCTTGATTTTATCAACACACAAATAGGATTTTCAGTACATAACTGGAGGGGACTTTTGTCTATAGATATAGATGATAGATTTAAATACAAAGCTATGCCTACTTCTAAAAATATCAAAAGTATACATTTTCTTAATCTATCTCAATATATCCACAATATTGAAGGTTTTGACGCATTTTGGTATAAAAAATTTGTATTAAGTTTTAAAAATGGTCAAAAAAAGAAGTTGATTGTTCTTAGAATACTATTTCACTATTGGAGTTATGTAAAAATACCTCAGTATGAAAGAAAATATAGACTAGTGAAGTATTTTGTAAAAGTTTTAATTAACAAGTAGCAGCTAATCAAAATAAATGAAGAAATAAAGAAACTAGTTAGAATTTATTCATATTTTTTTCTATAGATTTTTACATCAGAAAGTCTAAAATTTGTATCATATTTTAAAATATCAATTGTGAAATTTGCTATTTCTTCTGGTTCTATGAATGTTTCATAATTCTGTTTATTGTCAAGAGCACCCATAGGTGTTTTTATAGAACCTGGCATAATATCAAATACACGTATTCCTTTATCAAGCAATTCGTCCTCTAGAGACTTTGATAAGCCGCTTAAACCATGTTTTGATAAGCAATAAATACTCGAATCTTCAAAGCCTTTATATGAGGATGACGAACCTATGTTTACAATTCTTCCCCAAGAATTCTTTTTCATACCTTTAGAAAATATTTTTGAAAAATAGTATGGGGAAAATAAATTTACACTTATGGCATCATGAAAATCTTGATTCTTAGTATTTTCAATACTGTTTTGAGAAAATAAGCCAGCACAATTAATTAATATATCGACTGTTTCAAATTTCTCTAACGCAGAAATTGAAACAATCTCAATGTCAGTCTCTCTTTTCAAATCTGCAACTTGGTAAAATACTTCAATATCGTCATTTAAGCTCTTAACTTTTTTTGCTAAATTTGAAAGTTTCTTTTCATCGGTAGCAGTCAAGAAAAGATTTGAACCTTGTTTTGCCAAGGTTTGAACAAAAGACTTTCCAAGACCACCTGTGGCTCCGGATATAAAACTATTTTTATTTTTTAAGTTATTCATATTTCTATTCTGGTAAGGTTAATTTTTCATTTATCACAATATATTCTAAATCTTTAAAATCATTTTCTTCATCAATATCAAAAGTTCTTTCAGTCACAAATGCTTTACATCTATCACCGTGAATTATATTATTCTCACTTACAAAATTGGGATTAATAATATCTACATAACCATTTGCTTGATAAGATTCTTGAAATGCTTGTCTTGGTTCATTAAATTTGTCTATTGATTTATCGCCTTCAATGAACGAAACTAACTTTTTATCTTCTATTCTAAATGTCTTATGTATTGGCGTATTTAATCTATGAACTGATCTTAAAGATGTATACTTTTCCTTATCGAAACATTCAATGGCTTCATCTACCACTTGTGAATCTCTAAGAGGTGTTGTAGGTCTTAGGTGAATTAGTAAATCTGGGTGAAAAGAAGATTCACTGAAGAACTCTAAAATATGCTTAATAAATTCAAGGTCTGTCGAATTATCTTGAGATATATTGGATGGTCTCAGAAAAGGAGCTTCAGCACCATATTCACGAGCGATTTTTTGATACTCTTTCGAATCTGTTGAAACTACAGTACGGTTAATTAGATTAGATTTTTTTGCCGTTGCTATAGTCCATGCTATGAGTGGATGCCCTCCAAGATTTACAATATTTTTATCTTGAATTCCCTTAGATCCAGATCTGGCAGGAATTATACAGACAATATTTTTCACAATGATTAGGCTAACTTAAATTTTCTTCAAGGTAATAGCAAAGAAGTTGGCCAAATGTAATATGACTTTGTTGTATTACTCCAGTTTCACTTGAAGGAACATCTATGGAGTAATGAGCTAAATCATTTAGCGAGTTCTTGCCTTTTTTAGTAAAAGCTACTGTAGACAACCCTATTTTGTTTGCTTCAGAAACAGCTTTGATAATAGATGGGCTTTCACCAGATGTAGAAATCGCAATTAGTACATCACCACTAGACCCTAAAGCTTCTAATTGTCTTGCAAAAATATTCTCATAGCCAATATCATTTGCGTTCGAGGTAATTATGCTTGAATCAGTTGTAAGAGCAATTGATTTTAATGCTTTTCTATTTTTTTTAAATCTTCCAACTAATTCTGCAGCAAGGTGTTGGGAGTCAGCCGCTGAGCCTCCATTTCCACAGAAAAAAAGAGTCCCTCCGTTTTCCATTTTTTCTTTAACCAACTCTGCAATATCTAGAAAACCATCAACCATTTCAAGTTGCCTTTCTGCAACTCTTAATGATTCATTCAAATATTTTTTTATATTTTTAATGTCCATATTTACCAGATAGACTTTCCACCATCAATAATTAAATTTTGACCAGTAACATAACTAGATTTTTCTGAAATTAGAAACTCTACAGCGCCTTCAATTTCACTTGCCTCCAACATCCTATTCATGGGAGCTAGTTTAGAGTAGTTAACTATAAATTCATCATTTTGATTATTTTTAACCCCAGAGGGAGATATTGCATTTACCCTAATATTATTTTTTGCATAGTAGACGGAAAAATATTTAGTTAGACCTATGAGACCATGCTTTGATATTGCGTAATCAATTGGCTTATGGGTGTCATTGTCACCGTATACTGAATCATCCGAAATCAGTATACTTAAATCAGACGCAAAATTTAATATGTTAGAATTATGACCATTTTGGATTGACTCCTCACAAAAATATTTTGACATTAAAAATGTCCCGATTAAAGATACTTCTAAACCTTTCTTCATAAGTGTTATGTCTGCATTTTTCATGTTCCATTTAAAATTAGGTCCACTATTGGTTACTTTATAATCAACTGCTGCCATATTTACTAGTACACTGCTTGAAAACTTTTTGAGTTCTAGATTTTGAAAAAATTTTTTGACATCCGTTTCATTGGTAACATCTAGCTGAGCATCAAAAAACTTTTCATTATTATTTTTTTCTTTTTTGTTCTCAATATCAACCAAATATATTTTATCGCATGACTGTTCTAAAACATTAATGACATTTTTTGCTAAAAAGCCACTAGCACCAGTTATTATTGCTAATTTTTTCATAATTTAAACCTACTATTTAGAATATTAATAGAATTTGTGAGGTTAGAATGTTTAAATGGAATGTTTTGATAGTAAATTTCAGTTAGGTAAATCTTCTGTTTACATAACCGCTGAGATTGGAATAAATCATAATGGTGATTTAAAAATTGCTAAAGAGTTAATAAAAAAAAGTAAAGAGATAGGTATTAGCGCAGTAAAATTTCAAAAAAGGACAATTGAAAAAGTTTATTCCGAAGATGTATTGAATACATATAGAGAGTCACCATGGGGAACGACACAAAGAGAGCAAAAATATGGTTTAGAGTTCACCGAAGAACAATACGACGATATTGACATTTATTGTAAAGAAATAGGTATCGACTGGTATGCCTCATCATGGGACATAGATAGTCAAATATTGTTACGGAAGTACAATTTTCCAGTTAATAAGGTAGCTTCAGCAATGGTAACAAATGCAGACTTTATCCAGGTTGTTGCTGAAGAAAAGAGGCCAACATTTGCTTCAACAGGTATGTGTACTATTGAGGAAATAGATAATTTAGTTTCAATCTTTAATGATTCGGAATGCCCTTTAGTTTTAATGCACACCAATTCAGAGTATCCCTCACCCGAAGAAAACTTAAACTTAGGTATGATAAAAACTTTAAAAGATAAGTATTCCTTAAATATAGGTTACTCTGGTCACGAACCGTCTGTTTCGCCATCTTTAATGGCAGTTTGCTTAGGTGCGGTTGCAATTGAAAGACACTTAACTTTGGACAGAACGATGTACGGCTCTGACCAAGCTGCTTCCTTGGAACCAAAAGGTTTTAAATCATTAGTTGAGATGATTAATAAGTTTAACAAGGTTTACGGTACTGGAGTTAAAACTATTACTGAAAATGAGAAAGTTGTCGCACAGAAGTTAAGATATTGGGAAACTTGAAAACTTACTGTTTTGATATTGATGGAACTATTTGTTCAAATACTGAAGGCAGCTATGCTAATGCCCAACCCCATGAAAAAAGAATTGAAAAAATAAATGAACTTTACGATTCAGGAAATAAAATAATTTACTACACAGCAAGAGGCTCTACAACAAATAAAGACTGGAAAGAATTAACAACAAAACAATTTATAGATTGGGGTGTTAAGTACGACGAGCTTTATTTTGGAAAACCAACAGCTGATATTTATATTGACGATAAGCACAAAGATATTTTTAGTTGGTTTAATTAAGCCTTAGTGGCATAAGATAGAAGCATTATTTCCTTTGAGAATCTGATCATCTTCCTATCTTTTGTATTCCTATGCTCTTTAGTTTTCCACTTCATACTGTCTGTGGTGATGACTGAAATAATCTTTGGTATGAAATTTAGTTTTGGATATTTCCATGTGAATGGAAGTTGGTAAAAATATTCACAATTACCATCTTTAAACCCCATTATATTTAAACCATCTCGAAGACCCTTTTTTGTAAAAGGTCTAACGTGTGTAAAGTCATCCCAAAAGATTTTATTTTGGGCTGCCCAATCAGGAGTCAGGCCAATAAATGTCCCGCCTGGCTTTAGAACTCTTAGTGATTCACTTAAGAAATTTTCTGCATTAAAAACATGCTCAAGTACAGATTTACTATAAATGATATCAAAAGTGTTATCAGGGAAAGGTATTTTTTCACTCTCTAAGTCACACTCTTTAAATATGAAACCTTCATATTTTTCTTCGCGTCTATCGATTCCATATAAATCTAGATTTCCATATTTTGCAAAATTCTTAAGTGCGTTACCTCTTGAACACCCAATATCAAGTATTTTTGGTGAATAGCCTTCTTTTTGATGTTGGCCCATAAACCTATCATATAAATATTTTGCTAATTTGTCAGGATATGAGTTTCCTTCGTCTGGCGGATATATTATTTCAGCATAATTTGTCATGAAATTAATATTAACAAATCTATTGAGTATTACACTTAAGTTTATGAATAAAAAACATGTAATTGGCTTCAGACATACTGGAATAATCACAAATGATATTGATAAATCATTAAGATTTTACAGAGACATTTTAGGACTTGAAGTAATACAAGATTTTTATGATGATAGTGATTACATTAACAAAATAACAAATATTAACAATGGTGCTGCTCATTTCATAAAATTGAAAATGCTCGATGGGACAGTTTTAGAGTTGCTTGAGTACCCAACACACAAAACCAAACCATTTGATATCGAAATTATCAATGTGGGATTACCTCACATTGCTTTACAGGTTGAAGATATAAGTTATACTTACGACCACTTAATTTCCCACAATATTCAAGTTCTAAGCGAACCAGTTTTATCATCAGAGGGAATAGCAAAAGTATTCTTTTGTCTTGATCCTGACAATGTAAGAGTAGAAATTGTGGAAATGATTTAATATTTGATATTAGAAAAAAATACGTTCAAATGAAATATTATGAATTTAAATCTATTTAAAAACAAAAGAGTAGTTTTAGTAGGCCCATCTCCACATTTACTGGGAAAAAACTTAGGCAAATTTATTGATTCATTTGATGTAGTTGTAAGAGTTAATGAAATAGGTGTTACAAGTGATTTATATGATGATTACGGCTCAAGAACTAATGTAGCATTTCTTTCGTTGTATTCGGAAGTCATTCCATATTACAGAGAGATGATTCATAATGTTAACTACGATGAACTGAAATTAATTGTTC
>CEOP01133426.1_pt1 | contig 19430 bp, 10 predicted proteins | sample 361301 | NCBI WGS metagenome assembly CEOP01 (sample SAMEA2619548, study PRJEB7988) | marine metagenome | biome: marine biome (ENVO:00000447); feature: deep chlorophyll maximum layer (ENVO:xxxxxxxx); material: "saline water (ENVO:00002010), including plankton (ENVO:xxxxxxxx)" | depth 55 m
GGATGGAGACCGTGGGAATCAACGATTTAGAAGAGATGATCGAAGAGGTGGAGATAGAGAATTTAGAGGAAATAAACCTCAAGATCAAACTAGAGATGGAGATTGGACTTGCAAAGGTTGTGGGAATAATAATTTCTCATTCAGAACCGAATGTAATAGATGTGGAAAAGCGAAATCCGGTGGTGATTCAGGCCCTAGAAGAGAAAGAAGTGATAGTCGAAGATCGGACAATAGATCACAACGAAGACCTGGAAATAATGGAGAACGACGACAAAATTCAGGGAGTCGGGTCAATCGTTCAAATAACCGAGGGAATTCTAGAGGAAGTCGTGGCTCAAACAACTTTAGAGATAGAAATAGACGTTGATTAACACATAAAGTGATGAATCGAATGCTCCCCCCACTAAGAGGGGAACAGTAAATGTCCAATGGAAAATCCGCAGACGACCTCTGGCTTGATGCCATGGAAGCACGTCAAACTGGAGATGTAATGTCATTCAATCTTCTAAGACAAAAAGCTCTGGAAGAAGATCCTGAATTTCCCGATGCTTTGATGTCAGAGGTTCGAGAATTATTTAGTGAGACTGGACCTCGAGGAGATAAGCCCTCAAAAATGAGCCTGAAGGACGCCGCCATTGGATTGAGAAAATGCCGAACTGTAGTAGAAATAGAACCTGAAAGAGATGAAGCATGGGCAATTGGAGGTAGATTACTAGTTGATGAACTTGGAATGTTTGAAGAAGCATTGATTTGGTGGGATCAACGAAGAAGTGTAGAACCTTTAGAAGTAATTCCCTTGGTTGAACAGGTGGCAATATTAACCGAATTTGGAGAATATGCTGAGGCAGCAAATAGAATTGATCAGATTTTCGGAGAAGGAATGGAATCACCCGATCCTAGGAGTATGATGAGACTTCGAACTCTAAGTGAACAAATCAAACGTGCTGCATCAAAAAATGATGACTTCTTCCGCCCCCAGGATCCAGATAATGATGGATGGATTAGAATTAAGGCATTTAGTGGTAGAAAACCAACAACTGAAACATATTGGCTATTTTTCTTTGTGATGCCATTGATTTGGATAGAAGCAATACTAATCAATCGAGTAATCCCTCCTACTGGAATTTCAACAATGATTCTAGGATTCATGATTATTTTTGCTTCTTTTATGATTGGAAGTAGATGGGTGAAAACCCATGTACATCGATTAAATCGACCCGCTCACGAATTAACTAGGGCAATTAATTCCGAATTAACTAGTGGACTAGTCTGTATCCCAGAAAATATTCGTGATTCAAAACTGTATTCCACATTAAGAGACAGAAGAGCAATCGCTGCAATGAGTAGGCATGACAAAATGGTAGATAATGCAGAAAAAATGGGACGTAAGTGGAAAATATCCCTGCCTGAATGGTTCGTAGATTCTGGGAATGAAGAAGAATAATCACGTTCCAGCAGTATAGTCGCTGTGATATGCAATCTGCTCATTAGTTAGAGAATCTATTTCAAATCCCATAGTTTCCAATTTAGTCTTTGCAAGACCTTGGTCTTGTTCTAGAGTAATATCATGAACAACAGGATCAAGAGATTTACCTTCCTTAGCAAGTCGACATAGTGCAAGATATTGATTTGCGAAACTCATGTCCATAACTTCAGAAGGATGACCCTCTGCAGCTGCTAGATTCACTAAACGACCTCGGGCAAGTAAGAATATTTGACGCCCGTCTGATAATGTAAATTCTTCATTATCTGTCCTGATTATACGAACAGATGATGAGGCTGCTTCTAAATCATCGATATTTATCTCACAATCATAATGTCCAGTATTACAAACAATTGAACCATCTTTCATGGAATTAAAATGACGACCTACAATTACATCTGCCATACCAGTTGCAGTACAGAATATATCTCCCAAAGATGCTGCTTCATCCATCTTCATTACTTGGAATCCATCCATTATTGCTCTTAATGCAGGCAACGGATCAACTTCAGTGATGATTACATTTGCCCCCATTCCTTTTGCTCTCATTGCTAAACCTCTACCACAATGACCGTAGCCGGCTACAACGAATGTCTTACCTGCAATCAATACAGATGTTGCACGGATTATTCCATCCAAAGTAGATTGTCCAGTTCCGTAAACATTGTCAAAATCCCACTTTGTTATGGCATCATTGACAGCAATTACAGGATATCGTAAATCTCCAGCTTCTCCCATAGCACGTAATCGATGTACACCTGTTGTGGTTTCTTCAGTACCTCCGATTACACCTTCAGCATAATCAGACATTTCACCATGAACTCTAACAATCAAATCTGCACCATCATCAAGAGTAAGAGTTGGATTTGCTTCAACTGTTCTATCTATACACCAATAAAAGTCTTCAACAGATTGACCATGCCAAGCATAGATAGAATATCCTTCTCTTGCAAGCCATGCTGCAACGTCATCCTGGGTAGACAATGGATTACAACCACTCCAAGAGACTGTGGCACCTGCAGCCTCTATCGTTTCAATCAATACAGCGGTTTCTTTTGTCACATGTAGGCAACCAGCAACCACCATTCCTGCAAGAGGTTTATTTTTCTCTGCTTCTGCTTTCAAACGAGCTAGAACAGGCATTCTTGCTCTTGCCCAATCTACTCTTCTTTCACCAGCATCAGCCAGGCTAATATCGGCCACCTTGTATGAGTTGCTCTCATCCATGTTTGTCCGTGAATCAAGTCACATATCATACCTTGGTTATACGCTCAGCCTAACGGCTGAGCAGATGTAAACCAAGTTCACGTTCACTATTGTTGGAAGTGTGTGGAATACTGCTCAGCATAAGCCCTAGCCGTCTCTTCTGGATAACCTTGAGCAATTAATTGCTGGACATATGCTTCCTTCGGATCCATAGTTTCAACGCCACCAAATACTGCTTGCTCTCCACCAGATACTGTATTGTCACCACCGCGACCGCGCATCAAGAATAATGTAACTCCAACAACTGCTACCAATCCAAAAATTAATCCTGCAACAATCAACAATAGACCACTACTGGAATCAGCTTCTGTTCCTTCAGAATCGATAACAGTATCGCCACCATCTCCCGTATCCTCTGTTTCAGGAACCAGATTAATCTGAATCTGCTGATAGATTGCAACACCGTCACTGCCCTCTTGAATCTTGATGTAAACAGTTTGTGTTACACCTTCTCCAACCTTGTAAAGGTCATCAATTCCTAGAGCTAGAGTAAATCCGTCATTGTTACCCAAACCGGAAGTTGAATTGAATTTCATGGCGCCCTTTCTTGAGAATTGCTGAGTAGGAGTTAGATTCAAGTCACTACCTGAAAGGGCAACTTGAATCATCAAGTCATTATCCTCTACTCCGCTGTCTACTGTACCATTAATCCATACCAATGGACCCGATTGGGAATCTCCTTCCTCTGGGGTTAAGATACTATACTCAGGAGGAGCATCTCCAAAGTCTTCAGGGACGACTTGGAAGAATAATCGATACTTCTCAGAGTCCTTGTTTGCTCTATCTTGCACAGTTAAATCCATTCGAATTGGAGTACCGGCTGTATTGCCATTAGGATCTACTGTAACATTCTTGAATGCATAAGTGAAATCAGGGGTAGAACGAACATATTCGTGATATGGACTTCCAGAAGGTAGTTGGTCATAACGACGGTCAGAATAAACTCTCCATTCATACGAGGTAATTCCTTTTGTACCATCAGTTGAATCATTATCAGAACTCTCACCTGCATCGAAATAAACACGTCTCTCACAAGGTTCTGTACTCTTACCCGGACAGGTAATTCTGTAGAACAACCATTGGACTCCATTGACTTCGTAATTATCTAATGGAGTGATGTAGGCCTCAGTATCAAGACGATCAACAACAGATGCATGCGCAACTGGTCGTTCAGCATCTGCTTGTACATCATTCGTTACAAGTTCAATAGATGCTTTGCGGACATGTCCATCATCATCATGTAAGAAAAGTGTAACAATCCAAGATGCATCTGTTTTACAATTTGTAGAGGATGATGTATCTAAAACACAGAATTTTGTAGTCTGAGTATCATTAGAAGTATGATCAATTTTGCCTGCTTGCAAATTAGTCACTCCATCCCACTTTGTTACATCGAATGAATCTCCTGATTTTATCTCCCAATTAGCATCCAAGTCGCTCAAAGTAGACTCAAAGGAGAATGTCAACTCAGCATTGCTCTTGAGATACATCTTACTGTAGTCCCACGTCTGGATTTCCCAATCTGGGACTTCTCCATTGATCAACATATTCCAACCATCTGGTCCATTTGTATCATAACCAAATGAAGAGGGGTATGGACTGACATGGTGGGCCAAGATATTACTCAAAAACGGGAAAGTAGAATCACCAAATGAATTGGTAACTGATGGATTCTCTACATCAATAGTTGTTACAATTAATCCACCTGCACCATATCCACAAGTTGCCAACAGAGACATGTCTGGATCTGGTCCTTCAATCAATGTATGGAAAGCAGTATTGAATCCAGGTCGTGGTTGATTGATTTCACCACCACAAACGTAAGGCATCTGATCATTTCCAGTTTGACCAATATTGATGATTGCTTGAGAAACAAAGTTCCCACTATTAACTCCAACGAATGAACTAGGTTCAACATTTTCCATAATTGGATGGTATGAATCAAGGATGGTAATATCGTTCCATGTTACTGCAGGAGCTTGGGATGTGTCTCTATCAACAACTTCGATTCCAAATGGTAACTTGTTATTCAGATAGGCATTATGCGGACCATCTGAATATGGACCAAGATGCATCTGAACTGTTCCACCACTGTTCATGAAAGTCGAGAGAGTATCCTTCACAGATGGGTTTCCGTTGAAACTAGTATCCAACTGACTGTAATACTGTCCATTGAGAACATTGTTTTCAGTCTGCCATGGTAACAAAACCTTGTCATAATGAGTGAGCCAATCGTCAGTAGCGTATGTAGACCAATCGCTAGGCTTGAACTGAGTGTAACTCATCCCCATTGATTGAAGATCTTCACGAACAGTCTTGAGGCGATCCTCATCTGTTGGACCAGATAAAATTGCGATATCAATTTCATCCTCAAAGGTGATGTGATAGAAGTGTGTATTTCCAGAAGGTGTTCCATCTGTTAATTCAGCATAGAATGTTATATTGTATGTTTTTCCATCTTCCCAGCCGTTATAGGGATTAATCCATGAAGTATTTGCTAACTGTTGTGGCTCAAGGGAAATAACATTGTCAACAGAAGTAAATGGTGACCCTGGAACACTATTTCCAGTTGACATATCGACAATATCCATTTTGAGGTTATAATCGCCAGCAAGTACTCCGTTATCCACCTCCATATGGAAATCATGTCCCCTAACCGAATCAATTGGATAGCTACAGGAAATAGACTCTTCAACGCAAGATAATACATCAGGAGCGAGCAGTTTCAAATTTACTGAAGCAACACTGAAAACTATTCTAGTGAGGTTGTTTGAAAGAAGTAGTTCATCAAATCCGTACCATGCAGTGCCTTGAGTAGTATTGTCGAATACACTGATTGCATCTACTCGATAGATTCCTTGGGTAAAGGCGTGATTACCCACATTAACGATTTGCTCTTCTTGAGAATCAAGACCTGTAACAGTTGTAGTATACTCTGCATCAGGGACGAAGGTGAATTCTGTAACAGAAATATTGTCCATTCCAAAACCTGCTAGACCATTGCTACCATCGGCCGCATTAGGATCTGACTGGAAGCGCCATGAGAAATCAACCTCATGGCCTGCAAAAGTAGCACATTCACTTCTCCATTGGCTACTGTCAGCACTGGTGGTATTCAACAGATAGACGTGAGTCAAATCAAGAGTAACAGACTTCTTCAATCCTTCAGAATCAAACCATACAACATAATTTCCATCATCAGAACGATCGCCGAAGGTTTCAATCTCATCGAGGAAACCATCACCTTCGTAATCTTCGCAAGTTTGGTTATTCAGAACTCCATTCTCATTTACGTCATTCCAAGACCCATAAATTCGTCCGTTGTAGATATTGCTACCGTTACGCCACTCGGCCTCAAGACCTGTCTCAGCAGTCCATCCGACTACATTTCCTTCAGAATCTTCTAGAACTTCCATTTCAGCGAAATAATCGAAGTTCATGTAAGCAAAATCACCTTGCATATTTGTTAAATCAATAGTTGCAAGGTTCAATGTTTCATTCCAATCAGTTCCATATCCATCATCAGGACCTCCGAACCAATATGCTCCACTTTCGAATACTGGCCTGTTTTGTGGAACCAATGAATTCTGAACAGATGAAGCTGTGTCATCAATTACAACACCGAAATTATCTCCATCATCACCAAATTGGAATCCACCAGATCCTGGCTCAAAGTCCTCTTCCAAGAGTGTAGTAGCCTGAGCAGTGTAGACTTTAGCAACAACATCGAAATCGGTAACAGTATTTCCACGATTCTCTACCTTTACGTCGATTGGGTAAGTATCTGCTGCATACAATGCACCTTTATCTAGAGACGTAATCTCAGTGGTAGCAGGATCGAATAAATTGGAAACTAAGGTCGAGAATTTGGAATCATCATTAGTTACATCCCCATTAGTAAATCCAGAAGTAGACAAAATACTTGTTTCAATTAGGTACGTTGAACCGTTGATAAAATTAGAAGTTAAGGTAACAACTTCTTCATCTCCTGGAGCAAAGTTGTTCAGAGTCAAAGTCTGAGAAGACACCTGAGGATTTGCTCCGAATGATGATACAGTCTTACGAATTGAAATATTATCGAAAGCGAAACCATCCCACTGTGTCTGATTGGCTTCGTCAAGAGTTCCAACACTTCCAGAAAAGCCAGAACGGAATCGGAAACGAAGATCAATGATTTCTCCGGCCCATGGAGTTAGATCTATCGCATCTTCCCCTGTGTAATTATTCCAATCATAAATCGTTCCAGCATAATATCGATTATTGTTAACTGCTCTTTCGGGTGCATATCCATTTTGAATGTACAGAATTCTATCATTATCATGTCCACCCATGTAATTGATTGTGTCCCAACCATCTGCTTCAGACCAAACATCGATGGTACACACATCGTCATACAATACTCTGTTTGCAATACCTGTAGAACTGTAATAAACCATAGAATAACCAACTGCACATAGCATATCAATATCCAAAGCAGCAGTATCAGAATTGGTTAGATCGACATTCTCGATGAAGAAGGCTTCATCCATATTATTGAGGTACCCTGTTTCAAGTGCCCCACCGTCTGAAGAGTTAGCATATCTAACACCTGCCCACATAAATCCAGTCGGATTATCATGAGCTTCAAACTGGGTATCTGCCTTGTTTGAACTATTTGATGCAGATTCTACATGCCAAGAACTTCCTGAACCCCATTCTCCAGTAAAAGAAGTAGAATCAAGGGAACATCCCGAACAGTTTGAAGTATCCACATTTCCATCAAAGTCATTGGAATAAACAACTGTATCAGTTCCTGAAAGAATATCTCGAACCTTTACTTCAACATCTGCCGAACCACTAACTGTCTCAAGTCCAGTATTGCGAACTGTAACATTCACGTTTCTAGTTCCTTCACCAAGTTGACCACTCTGTGTAAATGGATTATATGCTGCAGGGGATACTGATAGACCTGTAATACCTACATCTTGATTATCCAACTCAACTATAGTAACTGAGTCAACTGATCCCGCCCATCCTTTAGAATCAATCCACAAACTTCCGTCAGTGTAACTAAAGGTGTAATCTCTTTGCCCTACTGCGATATCCAATGCGCTGTTACTTCCGCCAGCTAATTGTCCGACGATGGCCATAGTTGGTCTTCGACCAACGTCAAAAGATTGAGGGTTTTCCCATCCTCCTGAACCATCAGACAAAATAATCTGAACTGTATTTTGATCTTGAAGGTTATCTGTAGAAAGAAGGGTAGTATTACCCAAAGCGGTAGAAGTAATAGAAGTAATAGTAAACAAGCTTGGTACCACAAAATCAACGTGACCATCTTGATTGATATCCTCAATAGAAACCGAGGAACCTACAGCATTACCAATGTAAGCGTAATTTCCAGTAGCCCAATTTGCTCCATTCTTTGTCGCATATGTAACATTCTGGTCCCAACCATCAGTCATAGCAACCAAGTCAACATGTCCATCACCATCAGTATCTGCAACATCGAGATATCCGTCATTGGTAGTACCCATAGCAAATTTGTGGACGTTAGTTGGATTCGTATTAGGGTTGTAGAACGTATTAGCAGTACAATCATACTCAATTGTTGTAACGTTGTCCCAGTTTCCAGGATCGAAGCCCGACTGAGGTCCGTTATATGGAGGAGAAGTCATCAACCAAGCATCGAGATCTTCACAATCACCAAGTCCACCCCCAATTCCACCTCCTGCAACAGTTTCACCATAAGATCCTAGAGTGAAATCATAGTAATAAGCTCCTGATGTGCCTCCAAGAGGCATTGTAGTAGTAGCTTGATTTGTTACCTGAGTAGGGTCAGGTCCACGGTAAATTGCCAGCTGCATGTTTACAATACTATAATCAAGAGTTAGAGAAACAATGTCATCATTTCCATCACCATCGACATCAGCGACATCTATTCCTATCATGTAAGGTGAAACAGTAATCGGGCTTGATTCAGTCCATCCTCCTGAACAATCACCGTAAAGAACGGTTAGATTACCCATTACACCTGGACCATTTACAGTTCTGATGTTACCTTGGAAGTAAATTATATCTGGACTATTATCTCCATCGATATCTCCAATCTCTACTTCTGAAGAGTCGGCAATATCATCAAAACCGGCTCTACGTGAATTGTTGTTAACGGTCCAAACATCTTGTCGCTCTGAAAAATCCCCATTATCATTGTACAAGATTGTTAAGAAATTACCCATTTCACTTGCCGTGACGATGTCTTCTTCACCATCACAATTTAAATCGCCAGCAGCAATAGTTGTTGGATTTCGTTGAGTGTGGTAAGTCTTCTCATGAGAAGCAAGCACTGTAGGTACAAGGCTAACCAAGACTGAACTTAGCATCAAAGATACCAACAGTAATGATATGCGTCGAGTAGACTTTGGTTGATTCAAGGCGTTCGCTGGGGACATCATGACATTCCCACTTAACCGACTCTTATTGAGGGTTATGGGGTCATGATTATTCGACAAGATTACAACTAGTTACCAGTGCGACGGTTTACTATAATGAAAATGAACTAGATTGAATTACTCTTTTTCTAACCAAAATGGGAAGGGAGCATATGCATCTTCTCCATTTGATCCAAATACTCTCTCTACTCTACCCTGTTTCCATAATCTTCTCAACCACTTACCAAATGCTTGCGAATCCATCGAAAAACGACTACCAAGAACTTCAAACAGGATAGATTCGCTAATACTTGGCCATCCATGAGTTCTTACTATAATTTCCATTAAAGCTTGTAAAACTCGTTCTTCCAATGCTAGTTCAGTACTAGCCTCTTCTAATGGTTCGAATGGCTCTAATTCCGACAGTGCACTCTTCAATTCTTCAGCAGACGGAATTGGACCCAATGTGACGCCTAATTTATCAAATTCAGATTCAATATCCAAATTACCAATATCTCTTATCGAAGGAGGAATTCTTGAAGGATCAGGAGTAGGACCAGGACGTTGAGGTGGACCTCCTCTTGCATCTCCTCTCGAACGATTGGAAGAGGAAATCGTTTCTTCGTTATTATTTCTAAAAGTACCGTGAATAGGTACAGTGTAACCAGGACCATCTCCAGAAATACCCAATTCTTTGCGCATATTTTCCACCCAAGCTGCGTCTCCTTCAATCAAAACCTCGATATCGGCTTCAAGATCTCGGAACCGGAATCGGACAGGGCCATCTAGACGCATCTGATGATATGGGTAAAGCAAGGTCTTTCAATCAATCGAATAATCCTAACATCTTAAGCCATTAAATAAACAATTAATTTGAATACACAACTAAAAGAAGTTAGAACAAGTCGGAAAAATATGAATGATCTGGAAACGGAGCAACTCCTTCTGAAAATTCTCCAAGATTTTCGAACTACAGACCCACTGCATTCTGGGCTAGATTATGACGAAATAAAATCACGTTTGATGCCTTTTACTGTCGATGAACCTGGTGGGATTGATGCAATCGTTAGAGCAATAGATGCATATTGGGATACTTCTGTTAACACTGGACATCCAGGATTTCTACGTGCATTCTGGGGAGCTTCTGAACCAGCATCAATTGTAGCATCTCTTCTTTCAGATGTACGAAATACCACCATGCATTCTTTTGCAGTAGCCCCAGCTGCAACAATAATCGAAACTGAAATGATCAAAGCGATTTCTAATTTGGCAGGTTTCCCTGGACATGGTATCTTCACTACTGGAGGTTCAAATAGTAACCAAATGGGATTTATGTGTGCTCGAGAAGATGCTTTGCCGGGTTCTTCAGCCACAGGATTAAATGGTCAAAACCTGCGTGCATTTGCTTCTGCAGAAGCACATTATTCTGTTGAAGCAGCTGCTAATATGATGGGAATTGGTACTGATTCTCTAATCAGAATCCCATGTATTAATGGAAAAATGGATCCTCAAACACTAGATGAAAAAATAATTCAAGAAAAACAAAATGGCAACCTTCCGTTCATTATTCTCTCCACTGCTGGAACTACGGTGAGGGGCTCTTTCGATGATCTAAATGCTATATCTGAAATTGCTCAAAAACATGGTATTTGGCATCATGTTGATGCAGCTTGGGGAGGAGCTGCGCTGTTCTCAAATAAACACAGTAATCTGCTAAATGGAATTGAAAAGGCAGATTCATTTGCATTTGATGCTCACAAAATGATTGGTTCATCCATGGTATGCTCCGCATTCATAGTACAGGAGGAGTCCATTCTTACTCAGACTATGTCTCATACTAATACAGGAGATTATCTGTTTGACGACCCAAATAAAAAGTTGAGTCTCGGGAGAATTTCCCTTCAATGTGGAAGAAGAGCAGATGCATTGAAATTATGGTTTTCTTGGCTCGAACTCGGTAAAAAAGGTCTAGGAAGGAGAGTTGATGCTTGCATTGATGCTTCCGAGCATCTTGCACATTTGGTCGAGGAACATCCCCAATTAAGTCTAGTTTCTTTTTCTTACTCAAATGTCTGTATCAGATTTACTCCTCAACCAAATGAAACAATTGAACAAGGAAACCAAAGAGTGAGGATGGTTAGAAATTATCTTGAAGATCATGCGAAATGTATGATACTTGATTCAATGTTAGATAATCAACTTGTTATACGATTTACTGCATCCCACCCAAATGTAGACAAAGGAGCAACAGAGGTATTTTTGTCGAATCTAATAGATGCAAATGAAAAGATTTCACTCTGATTCGTCTAATGATAATTCTGAAGTGTTTGGACCCCTAAAAGATAGTTCATTTTCTCTTAATTCGATTGCATTTCTAAGTACTAATCCGTGGTATACTTTCAAATTCCTATTTTTTACTAATTCATTAACTTCTGACTCAAGTTCACCAAGTCTAGTAGAGTCAGTTTCAATTTCGATTAATGTATTAATTGTAGAAAACTTTCTCCGACGGACAACGAAAAAGAAAACATACACTGGAACTAATGCTATTGGTATCACTAATTCACCAGTTAGTACAGAAATAAACCAACTCAACGATATCTCAATTTCTCCCTCATCATAAACATCATCAAAAGAGAACCCTCCGTGATATATTATTCCTGTTTGAAAACCAAAATACTGATTCAACGGAGTTTGTTCAGAATTCAAATGATTGGAATTTCTTTCTATCTCTATATCATCCGGCCATCCATCATTATCATTATCATCATCTAAAACATCTGGAATCGTATCAAAATCAACATCAGTGGGAGTAGAATCTGCGCTAAATGGATCAAATAAGTTCAATCCTGTAGAAGCGGCACGTTCCATCTCATTTCGGATACCATCTCCATCAGCATCGTCATCATACAAGTCTGGAACATAGTCTCGATCAATATCAGAACAACCTTTCAAAATTACCTTAGAATACCCTGGAGTATATGGGCAATCATCAGAGTCATCTAATCCAAAATGATTTGGAAATCCATCATAATCATAATCTAACCAAGAATCATTTCTGGAAGGAAAAGCATCTGCTCCATTCTCCATTGTCCAATTAACATCTGGATTACTGTACCCATCCCCGTCAGAATCGAGACATCCTTGACGATCGATGGTAGAATTACCCCAAATATCCGGGCAATCATCGCCTCCATTTTCATCTGAAAAATCATCTAAATCTTCATTTTCTTCTCCAGAAACTAACGGAACTGAAAGAAGAAAAAATAAACAAAATATCCACATAAGCATTCTATGCATGAAACCTCAGAAAATGACCAAATTCATGAATACAGCGGAAAAAAGTGGTAATTTATCCGAATATCTAAGTCTAGGGAGAGAATACAGACACCATGATTCAAAGATGGTTACTGGCAATTTTGGTTCTCCTTGCTCCTCTAGCAGGATGTACAGGTGATTCAAGTGATTATGAAAAGATACCTGAATTTACGGTTCTTACTGAAGAAGGAAATATCTCAAACAATAATTTTGATGGCCAAGCATATGTGATTGTATTCTCTGCGCAATGGTGTTCTAATCCCTGTCATGCTAACCTCCATAATCTGAATCTTAGCGTTCCTGGCATCGATGTATTGGTAGTTTCTACCGATATTGATGCCGAACCTAATGGAGTTACTTTGAGTATGTGGAAGGATAGTGTGAATGAATTTGATGATGATAATGAAAATAATCAAACATTACAATATCCATTTTCTAGAGTAGATCCAACAAATAATTTCGCTTCTGAAATGGGAATTGAGTCACCTGGAACCGTCATTTTTGTAGATTCTCTTGGCCATGAAATGTATAGGCAATTAGGAATGTTTGGAGCTTACAATGATCAAGCAACGTTAGACACAATCAAAGGAATTTGGGAAGATACATTACTTGGTTCTACTGAATGATTACTCAGAAGCGAGTTTTCTAAGTACTGTTTGGAGTATTCCTCCATTTCGATAATATTCAACCTCTACTGGAGTATCCAGTCGAACTATTGCATCAAAAACCACAGTCGTTCCGTCTGATTTGTGTGCTGTAATAGGGATGGTACTTAGCGGGACTAAATCTGCAGTGGTAGGAATGTCAAATGTTTCAGATCCATCTAATCCTAAAGTATCGGCAGATTCTCCTTCTTTGAAAGTAAGTGGCAAAACACCCATACCCACAAGATTGCTCCTATGAATTCGTTCAAATGAAGTAGCAATTACTGCTTTAATTCCCAGAAGAAGAGTTCCTTTTGCAGCCCAATCACGACTACTTCCAGTTCCGTATTGAGAACCGGCAAGAACGACCAAAGACAATCCTTCTTCCTGATATCTCATACTTGCATCAAAGATTGAAGTAACTTCTCCTGATGGGAAGTGAGTAGTGAAGCCCCCTTCAGTTCCAGGAGCAACTTGGTTTCTGATTCTAACATTTGCAAATGTTCCTCGCATCATTACTTCATGATTGCCTCGTCTGCTACCAAAAGAATTGAAATCGCGAGGTTCAACCCCGTTAGAAACGAGATATTTTCCAGCAGGTCCAGACTTAGGGAAGGCTCCTGCAGGACTAATATGATCTGTTGTAACCGAATCTCCAAGTTTCAATAAAACATGAGCTCCTTTTACTGGATTTATTGGCGACGGATTAGGTTCAATTCCTTCAAAGAACGATGGTAAACGAACATACGTAGATTCTTCCTTCCAAGGGTATAACGGCGAAGAAGAACTCTCAATAGAATCCCAACGAGGTTCTTGCATGATATCTGCATAACGTTCTCTAAACATTTGAGGAGAAATAGATGAAGCAACAGATGCACTAATCTCAGCATCACTCGGCCAAATTTCAGATAACATTACAGGAACTCCGTCTGAATCTATTCCAATTGGATCTTTTTCAAAATCGATATCTAATGTTCCTGCAAGTGCGTAGGCAACTACCAGAGGAGGGCTTGCCAGATAATTCGCCTTAACCTTCTGGTGGACACGGCCCTCGAAGTTCCTATTTCCAGAAATCACCGAGCCCACAATCAAATCACCTTCATCGATACCTGATTCGATATGCTCATCAAGAGGGCCTGAATTTCCGATACAAGTAGTACAACCATATCCAACAACATTGAAACCCATTTCTGAAAGATCCTCAGAAAGTTCAGCCGCATCATAATATTCAGTAACAACTCTACTTCCAGGGGCAAGACTTGGTTTAACCCATGGTTTAACTTTCAAACCTCTTACCCTTGCATTTCTAGCTAACAAACCTGCTGCCATCATTACACTTGGATTGGAGGTATTAGTACAAGACGTGATAGCAGCTATCACTACATCACCATGTTGTAATTCAAAATTTGAACCATCGGGAGCAGATACTTCGATAGAACGATCTTTTTCTGAAATATCTACTCCATGGCCTTGATGACCAATTTCTGCATTCAAACTTTCACGCCAATGAGATTTCATAGAAGAAAGATTGACTCTATCTTGAGGCCTCTTAGGACCAGCTAATGCTGGGTCAACGTCTGCTAGATTAAGACTCAATGTTGAAGTGAATTCTGGAGTAGAAGATTCAGGTGTCCAAAACATTCCCTGGGCTTGCAAATAATTCTTTACATCAACAATATGGTTCTCATCTCTTCCTGATAATCTCATGTATTCTAACGTCACTTCGTCAACTGGGAAGAAGCCACAAGTGGCGCCATATTCGGGAGCCATGTTAGCAATTGTAGCTCTATCTGGAAGTGAAAGATTAGCCAATCCGGCTCCATAAAATTCTACAAATTTCCCAACAACACCATGTTGTCTCAACATTTCAACAATCCTTAGAGTCATATCAGTGGCAGTGACTCCTGCTCTAAGTTCGCCTTTCAATTCAAAGCCAACTACTTCTGGAAGTAACATGTAAATTGGCTGCCCAAGCATTACTGCTTCTGCTTCAATTCCACCAACACCCCATCCTAATACTCCCAATCCGTTGATCATAGTAGTATGACTATCTGTCCCAACTAAAGAATCCATTAACCAAATTCCTGATTCTTCACGAGCAACATTCGCTATCCATTCCAAATTAACTTGATGAACAATTCCTCGCCCAGGGGGTACTGCTCGGAAATTATCTAGTGACTGTTGACCCCACTTCAAGAATTGATATCGTTCCATATTACGATGATATTCAATCTCTAGATTTCTCTCTTCAGCATCAGGAAATAAACCTGAAATATCGACTTGAACGCTATGATCGATTACCAAATCTACAGGAACTTGTGGATTTACTTTCGAAGGATCTCCCCCTAAAGCCACCATTGCATCCCTTAATGCAGCAATATCAACAACTGCAGGAACACCTGTAAAATCTTGTAAAATTACTCTACTAGGCATAAACGGAATTTCCGCTGGAGACTGAGTAGGGCTCCAAGATGCAATTCTCTTGACATCTTCTTTAGTGACCAAAAATCCATCGCATTTTCTCAACGCGGCTTCCAATAGAATTCTAATGCTATATGGTAATGAAGATAAAGCAATATCTTCACTTTCTTCTAATGCATGAAGTGAAGCATATGATGCATGCTTACCAGAACTAGTCTCAAATTCTCTGATTGAGTCAAATGGATCTGAGGAACTCATAACACTCACAACTCCTACCGAGGAATGTATCGTCCATCAACCTGACTCAAGAAATTACTACGCTTACTAAAGTGACTGGATTGACAGGTGTGGATCCTTGTTGTCCTCCTGTCTCTACTTCACTAATACTAGTAATGAAGGAACATCCACTTGTTATTTGTCCAAACACAGTATGTTGACCATCTAGCCAATCTGGAGTACTATCTTCAGGAATAAGGAAGAATTGACTTCCTCCAGTATTTGGTTGACTAGTCTTGGCCATAGAAATAGTGCATGGCTGGTGCAAAAGTCCATTGTCTGCTTCATCAGGAAGAGTGAAACTAGTCGGATTTGAACATTCGACTGCAGTCTCAGTACCGTCACAGTAACCGTAGAATTCTGCGGCATGACCGCCGGTTCCATCTCCATTCGTGAAGTCTCCACCCTGAATCATGAAATCATCAATTACTCTATGGAAAGGAGTATTATCATAATCTCCTCTTTGAGCTAATTTAACGAAATTATCAACGTGATTAGGAGCAGCATCTCTGTCTAATGAGAGCATTACAATTACTGTTTGCTGAGAAGAAGTTCCTTGAGGGACATAAGAAATTGTTAACTGAGCCATGTCTGTACCTGAAAAATTAGGCTGATCTGCATCATTATCATTGTTAAATAATGAAGAGAGGTTCAAACCTTCATCAGTATATCGAAGGGAAACAAGTAATAACATTCCAACTACAACAATTGCAAATATTCCGTAGATAGTAGGAGAGCCATCATCAACCAGTCTGAATCCACCCATTCCTATTCCACGCTCATCCATCTCAGTTCTAACACGGTTCATTCGACGACGGACTTCTTTTCCAGCACCTTTATCCAATGCCTTCTCATAGTGTTTTATTGATTTACGATAATCGCCGGCTTTACCTGTAGAAGATGCCTTAATTCCTTCTGCATCTGCAACCAAACTCCAAGTCTGATGTACATCTGCATTCTTAGGATGAGAATTCCAAGCATTCCTTAGACCACTTAACGCGGCGTCATAATCCCCAGAATCGATAGACTCCTTCGCATTTTCCCAAGCATCCTTAACTTCCTGTGGAGTCGGCATGTGCCCTCGGAAGAGTCCGACCTTCAAAACGGCAACGGATAGATAGAAGTTCGACTAGATTCGGAGAGACGCTTCAAGTCCGAAAGGCTAAGTCATAAGCCCCCTCGCACCGACACACACAGGCAGGTAGTATCGAATGGATGCCGTCATCAATGATTTTACATTAAACATCGCCACTGCTAATGGAACTGGTTCTCAGTCAGCAAACCTAATTTTACTACATTCAATGTTTGAAATGGGAGTCCCAGTTAGTGGAAAGAATTTGTTTCCAAGCAATATATCGGGCCTGCCGACTTGGTATATTATTCGAGTTTCAGACCAAGGATATCAAGCACCAGGAGATAGAACTCACTTTCAGATTGTGATGAATAAAGACACTTGGTTCAAAGATGTAGAAGGTGCCGAACCAGGGACTATTATTCTGTATAATGAAGATGTAAAAATGCCAGTCGATAGAGATGATTGCCTTGTTTTAGGTATGCCGATGACAAAAATGGCTAGGTCAATAAGTCCCAAGATGGCAAAAATGATCGCAAACATGTACTATGTTGGCGCTCTACAATATCTCCTAGGTATAGATCAAGACGCATTAGAACGTGCTGTTAACAGGCAATTCAAGGGTAAAGCAAGTGCAGTAGAATCTAACTTGAAAGCGATAGAAGAAGGCAGACTATTTGCTGAAGAAAACATCAAATGGGATCAACCATATGCTCTTGAAGCCCGTGAAAAGATAGAAGGGCAATTCTTAGTTGATGGGAATGAAGCAGTGGCTCTTGGGTCCATTTATGGCGGCATAAATATGCTTTCTTGGTACCCAATTACCCCATCATCATCTATTGCAGAAGGCATTATTCAATGGCTTCCTGAATTGAGGAATACGGAAGATGGTGATGCTACATGCGCCGTTGTACAGGCTGAAGATGAATTGGCTGCCGCTGGGATGGTTGTTGGTGCAGGGTGGGCCGGAGGGCGTGGAATGACATGCACATCAGGCCCAGGAATTTCTCTAATGTCTGAATTTGTAGGTCTAGCTTATTTCGCTGAAATTCCAGGAGTAATTTGGGATGTCAACAGAGTTGGCCCCTCAACTGGATTGCCAACCAGAACGCAACAAGGTGATCTAAATCTTCTTCGAGAAGCAAGCCATGGAGATACAGATCATATTGTTATAATCCCTGGCACCGTTGAAGAGTGTTTTGAATTCGGATGGAGAGCTTTTGATTACGCAGAACGATTTCAAACTCTAATTTTCGGTTTTTCCGATCTTGATTTAGGGATGAATAACTGGCTTTGCTCCGGATTTGAATACCCTAGTGAACCATTGGACCGAGGAAAGGTCATCAGAACAAAAGAACAAATGGAAGCTGTTGAAAATTATGGAAGATATCGAGACGTAGATGGAGATGGTATTCCTTACAGGACTTTACCCGGTTCGGGATTAGATCCAATTCTTTATCGAGGTACTGGGCATGATGAAGATGGAATATACAGTGAAGATCCAGTAGTATATCGAGAACTAATGAAGAGACTCAAACGCAAAAGTGACAATGCTAGAGACATACTACCTGCACCAATTCTCAGAGAGGAAGAAGAACAAGAAGTTGGAATAATTTACATGGGTTCAATGGAAAATACGATTCAAGAAATTGATGATATTATCGAAGAAACAGGAATCAAAGTAAGCCAGTGTAGAGTCAGAGCTCTCCCTCTTCATTCAGAAATAGAAGCATTCGTTGAAAGACATGAAAAGGTCATAGTTTTGGAAATTAATCGAGATGGACAATTGTATGGTGTTTTGAGAAAAGAATTGCCTATTCACTTGGTTCCAAAGGTTATCAGTGTTGCATATTCTGATGGATTACCGCCTCGTGCGAGATTCTATGCTGAAAGAATTATGCGTTCTTTGAAGGAGGCGAGTGAATGAGTGAAAAAAAGAAGGCACGTCCTGTAAAACTCAATGTAATCGAATTACCAAAGACTGATTATACTGGAGGACCTTCATCTCTTTGTCCAGGTTGCGGTCACGATCAAATATCTAATGTGATAATCCAAGCATGTTGGGAAAATGGAATTGAACCACATCGTATAGCTAAGATGAGTGGAATCGGGTGCTCTTCAAAAACTCCAGCATATTTCTTGGGTCAATCCCATGGGTTCAATACAGTTCATGGACGAATGCCTTCCGTCACTACAGGAGCAAATATGGTAAACAAGAATCTAGTATATCTTGGAGTCTCTGGAGATGGAGATACAGCAAGTATCGGAATTGGACAATTTATTCACGCCATTCGAAGGAATTTGAATATGGTTTACATTATAGAAAATAATGGAGTATATGGATTAACGAAAGGACAGTATTCCGCAACAGTAGAAAAGGGCTCAAGGAAACGTAAAGGGGCAGCAAATGAACAACCTCCAATCGACCTATGCAAATTAGCCATCAACCTTGGTTGCGGTTTCGTAGCACGCTCATTCTCAGGTGCTAAAAAGCAATTGACTGCTCTGCTAAAGGCAGGATTAAGTCACAAAGGAATTGC
>CEOP01108913.1_pt1 | contig 19410 bp, 6 predicted proteins | sample 361301 | NCBI WGS metagenome assembly CEOP01 (sample SAMEA2619548, study PRJEB7988) | marine metagenome | biome: marine biome (ENVO:00000447); feature: deep chlorophyll maximum layer (ENVO:xxxxxxxx); material: "saline water (ENVO:00002010), including plankton (ENVO:xxxxxxxx)" | depth 55 m
CTGGGCCGTATCTCAGTCCCAGTGTGGCTGATCATCCTCTCAGACCAACTACTGATCATTGCCATGGTGATCATTTACTCCACCATCTAGCTAATCAGACGCAGGACCATCGTGTAGCGAAAGCCGAAGCCTCCTTTGATTTTGCAATATTATGTGGTATTAGCCCCATTTTCACAAGGTTATTCCACTCTACACGGCAGGTATCCTACGCGTTACTCACCCGTTCGCCAGTTTACTTGTATCCGAAGATACTTTCTCCTTAGACTTGCATGTGTTAGGCACGCCGCCAGCGTTCATCCTGAGCCAGGATCAAACTCTCCATTGTATATTTGTATTGTTTAATATTCTTGGCTCTCAAATTAACAGGTACCATATCTACTATATTGTAGATATTGTATCCTTACTCATTCCTCACAATTTCAAAAAACATTTTTGCACTTTCGTGCATAGCCTCGTAATTTAATACGCCTACTTTTTAATATGCAAACAAAAAAAGGGGAAAAAGTTTTTTTATTTTCCCCTTCTCTTGAAAAATGCTAAAAATTACTTAATAAGTATCATTTTATTAGTAATTGAAGTTTCGTTGCTAGTTAAATTGTACATATAGATACCAGCAGCTACTTTATTACCATTTGAATCATCACCATCCCACATAATATTATATGTTCCAGACGAGTATGAAGCGTCAACTAAAGTGTTAACTAATTTACCATTAATATCAAAAACACTAATTTTTACATCACTAAAGTTAGGTACTGTAAAATTAATTGTTGTTGATGGGTTAAATGGATTTGGATAATTTTGAGTTAATTCAAAAGATCCAGGAATTGTTGCTTCAGCATTATCTTCATTTACTGATAATGGGTTACCACCATCAGAAAAACCAACATAAACCCAGTTCATGTGGTCTGCAGCTGCTGGATCACCAATTTCATTCCATTCCCAGTTTGGCATTTGATACATAAAATATACATTCTCACTATCAGAAAATGCAGGTGTATGAGGATACATTTCTTCAGGACCATTATATACTCCATCGTCAAAATATCCAGGTGTATTAGTTACATTAAATGGCTCTGACCATGTTGATCCGCCATCTACTGATTTTAATACCCATATATCCATACTCCAGTTAGTTCTGTCTGTTAAAGTTGGAACATAAACATCCCAGTTTCTGCAGTCAGTTGCTGTTCTTTCTGTAGCTTCATCAACATAATCACCCATTTCAGCCATATTCACAACAGCCCAGATTACATCTTCGTCGTCTGAAGCAAACGATAAGTTTGGATGTGTGTCAAAGATTTCACTAAACGTGTCACCATCAACGTCCCATGTCCATGTGTCGCCACCTGACATTAAGAAGCTCCATCTCCATCCGTCTTCTGTATTTACTTCACCTGGATTTGCAATATCTTCTTTATCACAAGTTAAGTAGTAAAAACCTGATGCATTTTCTAAATGATGTACAAACTCTAAGCTTTGTGGTACCACACTCATGATAGCATGGATATCACCTTCAGCGTCTACTCTGAAATCCCAATCATACCAACTAAACCAATCTTCGATTTGATAAGCTCCGGCCTCTTCCATTTCTTCAATTACGCCATCACCATCATAATCTTGTGAATTAGCATCATCTTCTACAGAACCATCACCATTTATATCATAATTCATACAATAATCAACGTCCCAACCAAATTCATCATCACCATAAGCATCTGTGTTTGGCATAATTTGATTAGTCATGATATCATCAAAAACATTATCAGGTATAAAATAGTATCCATCTGTTGCTGGATCACCATAAAAAGTCATACCATGATCGTCAGTTAATTTAAAAATTGGAATGTGGTTACATGAATGAGCACTTTCATCACACACGCCGTTTGCTACATCATTTCCAGCAAAAATACCTAGAACTGCTACAGCACCATCACCATTATCATTTGTTGTCATTAAAGGTGATGTAATGTATCCAGAGTCACCAAAGTGAGCTGGTAAATTAAGTGGGTTTTGCTCAGAACCAAAGATAGCTAAACCGTCTTCCACAACCTCTGTGTGAAATAGATATACATTATTTCTAGTCCAATCATTATATACAACGTTAAGTACACCCATATCCATATCTGAATCAAATGAATACTGTGCAGAACCAACCCATTGGTCTCTTGCTTCATTAAACCACTCTAAATCAATATTAATTGGATAAGCATAAGAATCACCATCCCAACCAAATTCATCATAGGTATAATAAGGTCTTCCACCATAAGTACTATTTTCTGCTGTATACTCATTCCAAATTGCGTATGGATATTCTTCAGAAGCTACTGCACTTGGGTATCTAGCCTGAGCACATGTACCGTCTTCACAAATTCCACCACCACCCCATTCAGGGTTTCCATTTGAGTTTACGTTTGTGTAAACATTCCAGTCATCCACAGCCATAATATCATCTGTACCTGCTGCACCTAATTGACCGTGAGTTGTACCAATACCTGCATACTGCCTATAAGCAATGGTCCACCAATCTCCATCATTATCAATTGGTCTAGTTGATGAAACAACTAACCCATATCCATTTGATGAAGAGTCAACTAAAACCGCATTTGGATTTCTTGTTGATAAACTGAAATCATTTTTTACCCCTGTATCAGGGCTTGTCATAGTTGGCACCTTTTCTTGTGGAGCCAAATATTTTCCATGATTCATAAAAGGACTATCTTTTCTTACTTTTGTATTTGAAACTGCAAATACAGAAGAAAGGAAAAACATCCCTATTACGCTTAACATAATAGCTTTTTTCAAAGTTATCTCCTTCTTTTCGATTGTCATTTGTTATTTATTTTATTTAATTCTATCTAATCTATTAAAATATATCCGCACGATATATTTTAAAGGTAAAGCATCACACAAATAAAAGCAAATAAATATTTATTTCAATAAAATAATTTTGTTAGAAATAGAATTATTTTGATTTGATATTAATTTATATATATATAATCCATTAGAAACACTATTTCCATTTTGATCTCTACCATCCCAAACACACGAATGGAATCCTGCATATTTAGTTTCATCAACCAATGTTTTCACAAGTCTACCTGAAATGTCATAAACATTTAATACAATATCCATTGAATAAGGAATTGAAAATCCGATAGTGGTTGAAGGATTAAATGGGTTTGGGTATGCATTATTTAACGCAAACTCGTAATCCATAATTTCATCTGATATATCAAGAGCATCTAAATTACTTAAATAATGACCATCCCTTTTCATATTAGATCTATGTGTTGCCCAAAGACCTTCTACTGAACCAGACTCTTTAATATCAATATTTGTTAAAGTTTGTGTAGAACCTATAATAAGTTCTAAATCTCCATCGTTGTCACTATCTAAAATTGTAGGAGACCCTTTAAAAGGAAAGCTATAAACAATTGGAAAATTGTTATATGAATCTCCTAATATATGATACATATGAGCTTTTCCAGATTCATCACCAAACATCACATATGTTGCATTATTTATTTTTGAAAAAACAATTGAACTTGTAATATCAGCACCAATATCAATCATCCATTCACCATATATCTCACCATCTGTTTCAACAGCATACAATACATTAGAAGATGCAAAAAATACAACAGGGCCTACACCTTCTATATCTATGATAGATGCTTCTGTTGTTATGTCATCTTCAGTTTCAACCATAAATCTTAAAGAACCATCACTATTGAGAGCATAAAAATTATCATCTTTAGAACCAACTAAAACGATTTTCTCGCCTGAATTAAGCTCAAGGATTGATGGAGCCACCCTAATATCTCCTCCAGTTTCATAGGACCAGGCAATTGTTCCATCATCATAAATCAGATGAACAAATTCATCATCAGTCCCAACAATAATATCCATTTTACCATTTCCGTTAAAATCAGAAAGTGCCGCACCTCTTTGAACTTTTTCATCTAGTTCAACAGGAAATCCTGACACATTAGTTCCATCTATATTTATGGCATACAATAATCTGTCTCCACCATATTGACCAAAAACAATCTCATCATAACCATCACCATCAATATCTCCTAAGGCTGGGGTTGCCGTTAAAAAACCTCCTGAATCAAAATCTAATAACAATTCACCTGGAGTGTCAGCTTGTGTTGAACTAAAAATATAAATATGACCATTTTTTGAACTTATAACAACATCATCAAAGACGTTGCCATCTAAATTACCAATAGCTGGTGAACCCCAGTTCTGATCTTCTGTATAAAATGGATATGTATCATCAACCCATTCAGTTCCATCCATTTCAAATACGTGTATAAAGCCACCTTTATCAGAAGATATTATTTCATTTACACCATCATTATCAAAATCAATAATTGCTGCTGAAGAAATAAGTTCTCCAGAAACATCAGCAGGAAAGCCTGATTGATTTAAACTTACATTTACATTAAATGTTAAATTTGCTTCAAACGCATAATTGTCTGGGCCAGTTGCTGTTGCTAAAACATTAAATTCTATATCACCTAATGCAATATCATTTGATAAAGTAAAAGCAAATTCAGCTACATCTGATTCACCCGCGCTTAAGTCTTCAAGATAATTTCCGTTCCAGAGAAGTGAAACTCCTTCATAGTTAGTACTTAATACAGCTGTGATACCTGTAGCATCTTGCCATCCTTCTTCATTTTCTATGGTTATATTAAGTGCAAATTGCTCACCTGGATTTACCACACCATCACCATCAGCATTTTCTGCATCTTCTATTACGCTAAAACTTAAAATATCTAAATTAGGAGCAATTTCTACACCAATAGCTTTGTAGGGGTCTACCATACCTTTACCTAGACAATCCGTCCCATTATACCCATTACATGTTTCATATTCAGGGTTTCTATCATAAATAAATCTATCTGCAGTATTTAAAATTCTTTCAATAAGCTGATCATTATCCATGTCTGGATAAAATGCTTGTAATAGTCCAATAGCACTTGCTGCGTTTGGTCCAGCCATTGATGAACCATTCCAAGATGCGTATCCTGTACCTATTATAGCACTATATATACTCTCACCTGGAGCTGCTAAATCTACAGTTGGATGATAAGAGGCCCATCCACCCCAGTTCCCGTTACAACCTATTGCACATACTGAAATTACATTTTCATAACTAGCAGGATAACCAGTTTCATATTGCTCTTCATTTCCTGTGCTAGATCCATTACCTGCAGATGCCACTACAACAGCACCATATGTATTATGAGCTGTATTTATAACACTTTGCTCACTGTTTGAATAGCCGCCACCACCCCAGCTATTATTAATAATAGCAAAAGTTCCTGCATAGTAACCTGCTTTAGCTGCATATAAAATACCATCATAACCATTACTTATGCCTGGATCATCCGTATTTTGACCATCTGTTGATGTTTTAATGGAAATAATTTTTCCATTAAATACTGTCGAGGCCATACCAATACCATTATCAGATGTAGCGGATAAAATACCAGCCACATGAGAGCCATGAGCCCATGTGCCACCATCAGTTGCTACGCCGTCAACTTTTGGAAATGGATCTGGGTCTGGATCATTACCTGACCACTTCCCAGCTGAATCCCACCCAATTAAATCATCAGCATAACCATTACCATCGTTATCTGAAGAATCTAAATAAGGTGAACCTTCCATAAAAATATCTTTTAAATTAACTAAACCATCTTCGTTTAAATCTGTCATAATAACTGGTGATATCATTTCTGTAGAAGAAAGTTTTCCATCACCATTTTCATCTATAATTTGAAATAATTCTTGATCATCTGTAATGTAAACTGGTATTTCTCCTTGATTTACCCATATACTTTCAACTAAATCAGGATGCGTATAATCTACTCCCGTATCAACAGAAGCAAGTAAAATTTCTTGCCCATCACTCGGCATTATATTTGGTATATCCCAAAAATCCCAAGCTTGAGTCGCTTTTACTGATTCCATGCTACATTGTTGAGGAAAGCCTGGATCATTAGGCACATATAAAGGCTTCCTAAGGTATTCTGGTTCCGCATATATTGTTTCAGTTTTTGCATCCATAACTGAAATAAGATAATTCATATCAGATCTGTTTTGATCTACATAAACTCTATAAATTCTATTTAAATAAATTTCTCCGTCATTATCATTTTCATTGGCACCTTGAAGCCATGGCTCAATATTTTCAATATTATATGTATTAATAAATTCTTGGATAGTTGTATTGTCAACTGTTAAAAATTCTCTACTTTTCTCAATATTTAAAGGATTCACACTATGCTTAAGCGCAAATAAAAAGGTACTTTCACTTTGATTGTTTGACAATAGAAAATCTGAGCCTCCAAATAGGAGGCTCAGAGTTATAATTGCATTTTTTATAAATGTATTATTCATCTATTTAACTAATGTTACTTTTTGATTATATGTTTTATCTCCATATGTAACAGAGAAAATATATAAACCACTTGTTAAATTTGATGCATCCCAAGCTAAAGAATAAGAGCCAGGATATACATTTTTATTCATAAGAGTTGACATTAATTGCCCTTTTAAATTATAAACACCAACGTTTAACATACCAGCTTCAGGTATATTAATATCTATTGTTGTTGAAGGGTTAAAAGGGTTTGGATATGCATTTGATACTTCAAATATAGAAGGAATCATATTGTCTGAATTGTCTAATGACTCACATTCCATTCCGCCATCTTCTCCAGCATCAATATCAACCATAAACATTACATTACCTCCAACTGCATTCCATACAGTTCCATCATCACTATTCATGGAATTTCCTGAATCAGATGATGTATCTATACCTATTGGCATTGAAGATGAGAATCGTTTCATTCCAACCCAGAAATCACATGTAACATCTAAATTTTCAGAAACTAAATCTCTTACATTCCATCCATTTGTATTACCAGCAACCTGTACTACACTTAGCACTTCACTGCCAGGCATACCATTATCATCTTCCCATACTTTAATATAGAATGCACCACCATCACCAACTTGATACCAATGGAATCTAATTAATTGTTCACCCATATCGTGAGCTGAAAAACGTACAGCAGCAAGCTGTCCGCTCCCATCTGGATTCCATTCAACCTCTGCAGTTCCATCATCATATGATTCTTGATGAACTGTTTGAGCTTGCGGTGTTACTTCAACTGATTCTGATGGATCAGATTCTGTTCCATCTGGATAAGTTGCAGATACAGTGTAGGTATAAACTGAGTTATTTATAAGGCCTGTGTCAGTATGCATATTAGAATCAAGACCTGAAGCAACCTGAACTCCATCTCTTTGTACATTATATGTTACGTTTGCACCAGCTTGATTAATTGAGGATGCAATTGTCCATTCACCATCACTTAAATCAGTTCCTACAACAGCATCAGCCCATGTTCCCCATGAACCTCCCTCAAATAAAATCATACTATTAGTTGAAGGATTTACACTCTCATCTAAACCTGCACTTATTATAGCGTCAAATGAGTGAGCTAAAATAAATCCATTATTAAATGTCCAACCCATACCAGTTAGATCAACTGTATTCCAATCATTAGCAATTGGTAGTTCAACTTCCATTGTATATAATGGATCTGCACTATATAAAGCTCCTTGCTTTCCAAAACCAGCAATTGTTACAGTTACAGGGCCTACGCCCATATTGAATACCTGCATAGATTCAACTGTTGATTCTCCAGCAATATCATATTTTACACCTGCATAAGAGCTAGATTCACCATTCATAACAATACTGTTTGTTGGTAAACCATTTGTAAAATTATAATCAAATACGCCAGATAAATTCATATCTTGCCACATTAAATCAGCCTCTTCATCACCCGATTCAGCCATTAAATTAGCTGGAGGTGGGAAATTTCCTGAAGATTCTTTATAAACAATAAAATCGTCCATAAAAAATCCACTACCAGCGCCACCATCATCATCGGCGTCGTATCTAGTAGAAAACTTAATAATCACATCTTTACCAGCTAAATGAGAAATATCATGTAATACATTACCATTAAAAGCTAATCCTGGTTCATACCATTCCCATGCGCCACAAGCACCTGGTCTTGCATCAGCGCATGATAAATAATCGTAAAACTGTGCTTCCCAAACTTCGCCAGATGGTACCATAGTGTTATTATCAGTTGATGCGTCTACATCATCATTATATAAAACGCCATTTTCATCTTCTATAACGATTGCATCTGCTAAAAAGCCTATCATATCAGTTTGATCAAAAGTATTATAAGCTGGGTCCGAACCAAATGCGAAACGTACCATTACTTCTTGTCCTGCATAAGCTGATAAGTCAGCAGAAAAGTCAACAAACTCTCTTCCTAAACTTGCACCACCCCATCCTGCAGCCACTTGGCATAATGAACCGCCTGTTTCACATTCATACTCTGAATCATTATAAATCCATCCGTATCCACATTCAAAATCATATGGTAAATTAGCATCTTCTAATAATTCCCATGTATTACCACCATCAGCAGAAATTCTTACATTAGCTGCATCCCAGCCATCTGTACATGAGCCGGCGATCACAGCACCAGCTGGGCCTTCAATATTCCATTTAAGCTTCGCTGAAAGCGTACCGTTATTTCCTAAGGTTACAGGAGGAGTATCTAAATACTGCATCCATTCATCTAAGTAACCACCATCAGGGCCTACAGATTCATCAGCACACCAATAAGCATTACCTTCTGCTTCTGGGGCATTTGCTGATGCATGCCATGATAATGCTGCTAAATTCATAATAGCTAATTGATAATAATCCTCTAGAAAACCATCACCGTCTCCATCTGTATCAGGCATATCACCAGTTAAAGCAAATTTAAACCTCATCACTTCACCCTCACCAAGTTCAGGCATTGTTACTGTCGGTGAAACTAAATTCCATACAGCGTTATATGTATCAGGTGTATTTGCAGATAAATAACTGTGAGTTTCACTGTTATAATCTGTTTCAGTCAATTCCCAACCAGCATCTTCTGTCCACAGAGAGTCTGTAGCTTCAAAATCCCAATGGAAAAGAACAATATCTTCTCTTGTTGTTCTTTCAACTAAATTTTCATCATTGTTAATATTATTAAAATGAGAATTCTGAGTACTCTTAACTGACAGAGCATCATGAGTATTTAAAAATACTTCTCTCGGAAATAATATTGAACATAAAAATGTAAAAACTATTAACTTTTTCATGTTTGACCTTTCTTTGTCTTCTATTTATTTTGTTTAAATCTAAAAAAAAATTTTATACTACACGTGTAACATTTTGTAAGAATTATTTAATAATTACAAATTTACCCACTCTAGGTTCTAAGTTACCACCAGCTTCTACAACAAAAATATATAATCCAGGAGCAACAATGTCTCCATTTTGATTTTTTAAATCCCATTCATGTACACCATCTAAATTATTTTCATCACCATGATTAATTATATCAACTAACTCACCAGTCATGGTATAAATTGAAATTTTACACTGTTTAGGAAGTTTATTAAAAATTAAACGATTTCCATATATATCTTCATTAAATACTGAACTTACTATATATGGATTAGGGTTAACATAAATACTATCAAGAGACTCTTGAGTCAGCAAAGATGAATCTTCTAATCCAAGGAGTGATAAGTCTGCCACCCAGCTATCACCATCTTGATACCATTTATCTGGACTGATAATAATATAATCTCCTTCTTCCCAAGGATATAATTGTTTCCAAGGGTTGTCATTTAAATTATCACCATCAATATCATATATTAAGCTTGGTGGACATGCACCATCGCAACCATCAGGATATATTGTGAATTGATTTATCTGCTCAGTTGCTTCCCATAAAGTTTCAGCATACTCAACAATAGTTGTAATTGAATACTCAGTATCAATATTATTAGACCATTCTTCAAATCCAGAAAAATAATCAGCACCGTATTTAATTCTCATGGCTTGCAAGGTATAATTAACAACAAGCTCAAAACTTTTTTCATCATCAATGTCCTCTAAATCATCAGAAAATGCTAGACTGTCATGAGTAAATGAAAGTGTTTCATTTGGATTCCATGTACAATCTCCATAACCTGGATCATCTGAACTTGGAGCTCCTTCAGCAGTGTATATCCCTTTATCATTATGCCAAGACCTAACTTGTCTTCCTGTAGCTAAATTTGTAACTTTTAAAGGGAGTAAAGATACTTCATCTTTGTTTCCATCCCAATTTTCATTGGTTAAAGAAACATCTATACAAAAATCTTCACTACTTGATGGGAAAACTCTATAAGCTGTATCAGGATGTGCAGTAGCACTAAATTCAATCTTGTAATCGAACATTGGTCTAGAATCAAAACTTCCACCCCAGTATGAAAGAGAAATATCACCACCAGAATTATTCCACCATTGGCCTGGTGTATCAAAATATCCCATCATCCATGGAAGCAACAATGTATTGTCATCAGTACTATTTGGATCAAGAAAGATATTGCCATCTGAATCTAAATTATCATTAATAATATCTATATCATCACTTTCATCATCTGTGCCGTTATTATTCATAAACTTGATATCTGATATACCAGCAAAGCTATTTGTTTGAGGTAATTCAAACCAGTAATTATCAAACCTAAGCTGAATACCACTAAACCATTGAGTGAAATTTGATTCTGCACCTAACTCATCAGAAAACATGATTGGGTGAGGATCAATTTCGTACGTAGGAACAAAAATACTTAAATTATCATCAGAGTAAGTTGCTCCAGGCATATCTAAATAATTATTTATTTCTTCTTCTGATAAATTTGAAGATGTATAAGTAGCATAAAATCCAGGCATTAAATTTTGACTGCCAATACTATCAACTCTCCATACATATAAAAAAGGATTCCTTGATTTGAAGCCTTCAAAATCATCTTCGTCACCTTCAGCTTGAATTTCCATTTTAACAACATAAGGCTCTAAATCTGACTCGTCAACTAGTTTTAAAAAGACTTCTTCTCCAGGCCCTCCAGTTCCTATATTTGATGCGTTAGGGACAAAGAAGTCATTAAGGGTCTCACCTGAAGGGAATGTAACATCAATTGCATTAACGGACGGAACAATTGTAACCATATTTTTTATAAAATCTCTATTTGTATCCCAGATACCATTACCTGCTAATTCATTCCACAATAAATCTCCATCACAAACCCAATATTGCTGCTCTACTTCATCAATCCAAGCTTCACCCCACTGGTCATCAAACTCGCAAATATATTCACCTTCAACAATAACACAATTTATAAAACCGCAATCGATAAATGGTTCATTTATTGAATCCCAAATATTATTCCCGTTTAAATCTGTAAATGACTCCGCAGTGTCGTATTGTCCATTCTCATTTGAATCAATATAATCTTCTTGATTTAACCAAATAAAACCATTTGATTCACATTCAGTTTGATTATCAAAATTAGTACTTTGACAAATCCCGTTATCCCATATATTATTATTATTTGTGTCTACAAACTGTTCAGCAGCATCATAAAGATTATTATCATTAGAATCAATAAAATCTTCAATCACATCTCTTAACCCATTTGCATTGTAATCTGTAAAAGATTCTGATGCTTTTGGACTCTCAAAGCTAGGACACATCCATCCGTCTGGACATGTATATTTTGCAGGATTACCTGTACGCTTCCAAGATGTGTCTATAATAGATTCACTACCATTTTCAGGTGGTGTAATCCAATCACAAACATTTTCAGCACTTGCATCATAAACACAATATGGATCTTCTGTATTTTGATTTAACAAAGCCTCACATTCAAATTGATTGTATGGTTGACCATCTTCTGGATCAGTATATGTACAATTAATATATTCAGTATTACCAATTCTAAGTCCCATATCATATGCTGTAACTGCATAAGTATATTCGACACCATTAATAACATCATAATCTACATAAGAGTGTTCTAAGAATGAATTATTACCTAGATTGAAATGAGGAGCCACTGGGTCTGGGCCAGATATTTCAACGTCTCGCTCTTCAGTACAATTTGAGTAATTATTTGAATAAACACATCTTGTAGTATCTTGAGCTTCAGTTAAGTCTGTTTGAAAAAGAGGTTGATATCCAGCAAGTTGGCCATTAAGTGGTATAGCTTGCCCCCAGGTCAAACCTCCATCAGTACTTTTGTAAAGTCTGTATCCTTCAAAATCTGCATAACCTGTTTTAGCATCTATTGATTCTTCAGCGACTTTATCCCAAGTTAAAATTATATAACCATCCCAAGCAATTGCTTTAAGCTCCGGAATACTAGGAGCTGTTAAATCAATTGAAAATAAAAGGTTAATACTTAGGGATACAAGTATTATTGACTTCATTATTTTTTTATATACTAATGTCATCATAATTAAAACTTATAACCTAAACCAAATTGTGTATGAGTTTCTAAAATATCATATGAAGAAACTGCAAAATCTATTGTAAAATTTTGGTAATCAACTCCTCCACCAAAACTTATTCCAGCCGTATCATGTCCAAGATGTATACCTAATCTAGCAAACGCTAAATTGTTAAAAGAATATTCAGCACCCATTGTTCCATATAAATCATAATCAAGAGGATTAATCGCGTCAACTGAGACAGTTAAATTATGAACATCACTTTCTAGAATTTTATTTTCAAGTCCAACTCTGAAAGTTAAAGGCATTGGATGTGATTCTGTTTTTCTCTGCTCATCTTGTGATCCGCCTTCATCAGATGCAGGAACATCAAGTCCATCACCCATATATCTAGCTTCTGGCCCAAAGTTACTTATACACATCCCTAAAACCATTCCATATATACCAGTATCAAAATTAGACCCTATGTCGAAACCTATACCTGTCATACTTAAATCCGCTGAAGTAACAGATTCATTTAATACTTTAAAAGTAGCTCCAAGATTTAATCTGTCAGTCATTTGCCTTCCATATGAAAGCCTTGCTGCTAAACCCTGAAACTTAAACATTTTACCAGTTAAACTTTCTTGCCCTTCAATTGCAACCGCTTCAGGCATATCTCCTGAATCAAATATAAATAAATGAACTCCCACAAAATCTGAAGATGTTACTTTTGTACCATAAGCCATTGTATAATGTTTGGTTCCCGCTAGATAGCTTGATGAAGAACTAAAAATTTCATTTTTGTTGATAAAACATATACTAGCCGGATTATATGGAAGCGCTGATATATCATTTCCAGACGCTACTTGAGATCCTGCCATACCTATAGCACGAGTTCCTGTTTCAATTTCTGCCCATCTAAAAATTGAAGTACCGACCTTTGCACCTGAAAATGCAAGTGTTAAAAACAAAAATGTAAATAGTATTTTTCTAGTTATCATAGTATTATCCTATTCTTATTTATCTAATAACAACAAATTTACCAATATGTGGTTCATTATTGTTTGATGTTAAATCTTCTATTGTGTATAAATATAATCCTGCAGCTACTTCTTGATTATTTTTATTACGTAAGTTCCAAAATTCTGGTCCGTCACCGTTATGCCTAATCTCATTAACTAATTCGCCAGTAACTGTATAAATTTTTATTTTACACTGGTCAGTTAAGCCATTAAATGTTAATTGTAAAGAAACTTCATCTGTTTCGTAACTAGAACTAACAATAAATGGGTTTGGACTAACATATACATTATTCCAATTGCTTTGCGCATTATAACCTGGTATAACTTTAACAAAATTATCATCATACTCTGTTGTACCCTTAGAGTTTTCTAAATATTGGAAAGAATTAATAGCCCCCCATCCATTTGGATCAGGAACAGATAATGTATCAATAGTTACTTGCCCATTATCTATTGATATAATATATTCATCAGACATAACGCCTGTATCGTAAGATGTTATTGAGTATGTATATTCAAATCCATCTGTAACCATACTATCAATATAAGTATACTGGTATGTTGTTCCATCTAAATCTGTATAATAATCACATGCACAATCCCATTCCCAACCTGAATCTATACAATCTTGACTTGATATTTGACTTAAAAATTCTGCGGAACAATTATCACAGCCAGTACAAGCGCATTCGCAAGGAATAATATCATCTAAACCCGTATCTGAACCTAAGCTAAACCAAGGTGCTTTAGGATCTTCACCAGAAACAGATATACCTCTCTCAATACCATCTTTACAAGTATAATTTTCACCCGGATTCCAGAATCCATCTAGGTTTAAATCATTAAAGTTAAGCCATGATCCACCTTCATTATTACATGAAATTTCATCAGATACAGTTTCATTAATGACGCCATCAACATAACAATTATCTTCAAAACCTAATACACAAAAAGCTTCATCTTGGGCTGCACTTAGATCAAATTGTTCATATGGTTGCCATCCAACAAAAACATTATCTCCATCATAAATCTTATCAATCTCATTACCCCATGTTTCGCCACCATCATTACTTTTATAAATTTTAAACCCTTCAAAGTCTGTATAACTCGTAATAACATCTTTTGAAGTTTGCGGAGAATCTGTCCAATGAATTTTCACTAAATTATGATCAGAAGTTACTGCCACTTTAGGTTTTCTAGGTGCAGTATAGCCCTGATAATGTGCATTGTACATAATTTGTGCAAATTCTGCATTCTTTAAAAGATCAGATCTATCTTCACCATATATAATACAAAATGAAAAATCAACTTCTTCTCCAACTTCTAAATCAAAAGGAGCACAACTCATAATCAATACACAGTCCAATCCTTCTTCGCCCTGGTTGAAAAATGTAGTCTCTTTTAATCCTTCTAAAGAATCAAAATGCGGGTTAAGCTCACTATCAGAATCTGTATCAGGATTTGCTGTATGGAAATACCATAAATTTTCATTGTCTGTTAAATCTGAACTATCTCCAGAAAGTATTTTGTATTGAATTTCTTCTTTATTTTGTGCCATAGGTTTTCCAGGATCTCCTGCGCAGCAATTATTATTTCCCTCTCTAGCTACCACTCCTGGTCTATTATACCAATCAAACCAATGCCAATCAGTCATTTTTAATTTTTCTCCAGGAAATATATCATCAAAACCGTCTTGATTTAAATCAACAGGTTTTGTTGCGTATGGTGAATCTAAAAGTTGAGTAGCTACTATTCCTAAACCACCAGAATTTCCTGCTTGGGATTCATATCCAAATCCTTCAACACCACCACTCTCACCATCATAATCATAAATCATTGCCATACTAATCCTTAATGTATCACCATCAACAACAGGACACCCATCTGTATATGGAGCCCACTCTTCAGATGCAACAATATCTGGGTTTGCACAGTCGTAATATTCCATAAAATCATCAGCATTAGTATGTAATGCAGAATTATACCCTTCAAGATTGCCCATCAACACATCAGCATCCATATAGAATCCAAGAGCCATTGCTTCATAATCAAAGCCTCTTCCGCCATTTAATTTTGTTCCATCAGGCATAACTAAACCGTCACCACTAATAAAATCATCATTATAATCTAATAAATATTCTTTTTGTCCAAACTTATTTCGTTTGAATGCATAGTCATAATCTCCACTTTCATTTCGCACCTTAACAGTTACAAACATAATATCTTCTGCATATGATACACCATAAGAATGCGCCATAGACATGACTGTCAATCCTAATGGATAACCAGTTTGCTCATACTCATTGTCAGAATTAATCATATTCGCTCTATGTGCCCACCTATCATCAAACTCCATATAAATGTCTGAATCAGAAATAAATCTCCCTGCGAGCTCCTTCCAACACTCTGGATTAGTTCTTGAAGGGTTTGAGCCACATAGCGCAGCATCTATACCTGCATCGATCCATAAATCTGGGTCGTCACCATAATATTCATCACCATACCAACCTGGCCAAAAAGGTTCATCCTCTAATGTTTCTGCATTTAATGCTATAGGCCAAGTTGTTGGATAATTACTATGAGCTAATAATGGATAAGTGTCACCATCACCAGTATATAATGTATTTCCAAATAAATCTCCTGCACTAAATTGTGTACTATGAGTATTTATTGAAGACTTTGTTGCCGCATGCCAATCTGTATTTGTTTTTGGACTCCATCTTGACATCCAAGATTCCGCTGTGTTAGCACCATAATACATGTAATAATCATCTTCAGTCCACTCTTCGTCATCTATCCCATAATCATAACGATCATACTCATCAAATCTTGCGTCTAATTTAGGTCTATAAGCCCATGGATAAACTAATCCAATTTTAGATTCACGATTATTTGGGTCAACCTCATCCTCAATCATATAAATGAAAATTGCTTCCTGATCCCCTGTATCAATTGTCCATTCAATATTAGATTCCAATGCATAGCCATGCTCAAGAACTTCTTCTGTATATACCCATTCTCCACCATTTGACTCACATTCATTTTGATTATTACCTGATGCTTCGCTACATTCTGACCTTAATGTACCTAAATCAGATATCTCATTTCTTTTTAATGATAATGTCCCACTATCATTTGCAAGATTATAAACAATTCCTGAAAATCTACTAGGCTGACCTAAACCATTTAGACTTTCGCTCCAAGCATCATATGCATCAGAAGAATACCATGCCGATATTCCATCAGGCAAATCTTCACATACAGAATTAGTATTATTACAATATTCCCAAGTGTACTTAGAAGATGAAACATATCCTGGAACACCTGCCATGAAAGCTACACTTGGTAAGTAGGCATAATTTCCCCAACCACCAGAAGGATTGTAATCCCAATCAATATATGCACCATAATTCAATAAAGCACTTCTTGCTTTACCTTGTATTGAAAAACCTTTAGCTCGATCATTCATTGGATTATTAGGATATCCATAATCACCTATTCTAGATAATCCATTATGTCCAGCACTAAAATTTTCTCCTACCCCATCTTGATTATCTGGGGCTGCTGAAAAGATTATAGACACAAAAAAACATGCAGCAAATATATATTTATTTAAATTCAAATCTTGTTCCTTCTTTAATTAAAATCAAATCTTGCAAAGAAATTTATTTCTCTTGGGGAAGAATACATCCAAGGCCTATCGTAATAACCATTAGATATTTCACCACCGTTAATAGGTAGATCTCTCTCAGTATCATAATAATATGACCCAGGATCATCTGCCCTTCCAGTTAAAGGGTAAATATCGTTAACATTAACAATATTTAAGAGGTTATATACATTTAATCCAACAGTTACTTTTGTATTTTTAAATGCCATATATTTAGAAAATGATAAATCTACTCGTTTAAAAGCATCAGTTCTTGTACTATTTTTATTTACCACATCTTCAATTGGCTTATCTCCACCAGCGTTAAATATATATGGTGTATAAGGAATACCTGATTGGTAAAAGCAAGTTAATCCTGCATTTATACCCCATGGTAATCGCGTGTAAAAGGTTGCTGTCAAATCATGAGTTCTATCAAAAGGCATAAGATACTCTTGTGCTGGTGCATCAACAAAGGCATTACCAAATGCTGATTCATCGTAATCTCCATTAGCTTTAGCTGTAGAATAAGTATACTGTATAACACTATTTACAGCCATTCCTCTATTTTCTAAAGTTAGATCTATACCTACAGCTCTACCGAATTCACCATTATCAGCTACCTGATATTCGTAAACACCTGAGCGGAAAGTTTTTGCTGTTACTAATCTATCCATATCTTTAACCCAGGCACCAATTGTATATGCCCAATTATTTCCAACCTGAACATTAAAAGCAAACTCATACGATTGAGTTCTTGAAGCTGTCATTGTGGCATTACCTAAATAACCAGCCGACTCTTCAAATACTTCTTCAGGATTTTCTTGTCTATTAGTGTTTAAATAAATATTTTGATAAACTGGGGTTTGGTGATATACACCATAGTTAAAAGTAAAGGTTGCCTTATCAGTTATAACATGACTAAAACCAACTCTAGGGCTAACTTCGTATAACCATTCTGATGGTTTAAAAATTACTCTTTTATCAGTTGCACTCAATGCCTGAGTTAATAAGCCTGCAGGCTCACCTTCATCTACAAAAGGTTCACCTTGATCATATTGACCATTATCATTTAAATCTTCATACTCTTCGTTTCCACATAAAGTACAAATGCTATTAAAGCCGTCATATTGTCCATTACCACCAGAATTATATTCGCCATCATTTTCACCTTCATCAGGAGCTACCTCAAATATAATCACACCATCTTCATTCGTATACCAATCAAAATCTTCACCTTCATCCTGAATGTCATTATTATTTAAGTCTTGAAACCAATCGCCATCTGGAGCGCCGTCATTACCTTCTGTACCATCACCTAAATCTACCCATTCAATACCATCTATTCCCCAATCTAAATAAAACCAGGGTTGGTTTGGTGAAAAACCAAGCTCAGGATTTGCCCATACTTGAGTATTATAATTAACAAAATCAACCCTAACACCTGCATTTATTACCATCCAAGGAACTTCAAATGTATTTTGCCAATATCCTGAAATTTCAAAAGGTTCTACAAAGTTATCCCACTGATTATTATCATTAAAATCTGTGAAATCTTCTCCCTTATCCCAAGTTCCGTTTCCTTCTCCAGCATCAGGCTGATAATCATCTTCCTGATCCTCTGTAAATGGTATGCCGTCAATACCAAAATCATCCCATTGTTCAGCAAATCTTTGAGTAAAAGCTCCAGCATCATCCCATGGGTTTTCAACTTCATAAAAATCTAATTTGTGAGATTTGATATCAAAACCAAACCTTGCACGCCATTCATTTGTAAATTGCGATGTTAAATCTAATCTAACCTCTTCAGTTAAAGCATTCGATGTTCCGTAAAATCTATCTGAACCACCAAAAATAAAACCTTCACTCCATTCGCCTGTAGATGGCAAAAAGTATAAAGAATCTAAATATTGGAAATACCCGTTACTGTTTTCATCGTAATATGAATTGTAAGGATCTTGATCGTATTCCCTAAAATAATAATATTCATCTTGAAAATCTTCATAATCAACATACATCTCTGGTAATAGCCAATAACTTCCATCACGCTCAACAGCTTTTTCTATCTGTACTGGACCGTCCCATTCTCCATCATTGTCAACATCACATCCATTACAATTCATAAAGGCTTCATACTCAGATTGATCAAAAACTCCGTTGCCATTTAAATCGTCCCATGGTTCAGCAACCTCCCAATTATATGTTCCAGGGTCAGCACCTACATACCATCCACTTGTCCAATTATTCGGACCCAATCCATCTTTATTTGTGTATTGAGCAATACCATTTGCATCCGTGTAAGGTATTACATCTGCGTTGTA
>CEOP01248587.1_pt1 | contig 19350 bp, 16 predicted proteins | sample 361301 | NCBI WGS metagenome assembly CEOP01 (sample SAMEA2619548, study PRJEB7988) | marine metagenome | biome: marine biome (ENVO:00000447); feature: deep chlorophyll maximum layer (ENVO:xxxxxxxx); material: "saline water (ENVO:00002010), including plankton (ENVO:xxxxxxxx)" | depth 55 m
ATAAAGCAAATAATGTTTATCTGCATAAGCACCATTATCGTTGAATCTTAAACTAAAGCGATATGAAATGGTGGGTGAGTAGATAACACTAAAATCCAATACAGCTTTATCTATCCTTGTATAAGGACTTCTGGTTTCAATTTTTTTTAAGAACGTTTCGCGATTGCCAGCACCACCCTTTCCTTCCACATCAACGAATTCCATCTCTACCTCGCCTGAAAGCTCTATATTAATTCCCGATGGAACAGATAAAGAGATTGGTGTGCTATTATCTTGCGCAAAAAGATAAGGGGTAGCATTGAAAAAAATTAATATTTTAAAGAAAAGTAAAGTTGGATAGGATTTCATTTTTTTTCTCTTTTTTTAATTAAAGATAAATCAAAATTTATTTCGAATAATTGACTCGAAATTAAAATCAAAAAATGAATAAAAATCATTTTTCCTGATTCTTCTCATTTATTTTTAGAATTAATTCGGTAATTACTTTGTCATTGTTATAATCTGGTCTTAGCAAGTAAGCATTGATTGCTTTTTTTAAGTCTGAATTTGATAAATGGGGATTGATCATTTCTATAAAAGCGCTATTATTGTTCCTGTTATCTTTTAAAATGCTGAAAAGTAAAGTTCTTATTAAGCTTCGCGTTCTCTCTTCTAATTTTTTGTCATCAATTGCTGCAGTATCTACACTGGTGTTTTGTGATATAATCTTTCTAAGATCATCTTCAATCTTTTCAAACAGATCATTTTTATTTCTTCTCATTAATTTATAAAAGCTAATTCGGTATCAAATTCTCTACTAGATCTTTGAAAGTTGGAAATGAAATAGCTTCAACAATTTTATCCCCAAAACCATATGTCAATTGATAAAATTTTACATTTGCTGTATTTGCAGCAATCATGTCTCCGTTTGTATCGCCTATGTATAATGGGTTTTGTAACCGGTTTCTATTTTTCACCATATCAATATTATCTGATTTAGATTTTTTTGTGTTACCCCAACATTCAAAATCCAGAAAGATATCATTAAGTTTATACAAGTTTAAAAAAATTTCAATATAGCCTTTCTGACAGTTGCTAACGATATACATTTTATAATGTTGATTTAAAAGCCTTAAGCCCTCAACAACCCCATTGTATAATATTCCGCCATTTTTTTTTATCATCAAATTATCTTCAATCATCGTCTCTTTGATTATGAGTGATTGTTTCTTTTTATCTAAGGATCTAAAAATGGTTTTAACGCACTCATCGTGCTGCATACCTGTTACTTTTTTAATATCACTTATATCAATTTTTTTAAAATTAATTTTATTCCTTTCTAATACATTATTCCAAGCAACCACGATAGCTTCTGTAGTATCCCATAGAGTTCCATCAAGGTCAAATATTAAAGAATCGTGTTGTGTTTTCAAATTGTTCGAAAGGTATAAATTTTATAGAACGAATATAAAAGAAGGACCCCATAAGGAGCCCTTCTTTTTTTTGATTGAAATAAAAAGTAATTACAAAAGCAAACGCATAGTCTAAGCAAAATCAATTTTTTTAAATGTAAATTTTTAAACTGTTAATAATTTTATAACAGGAATTATATATTAAGAAAATTTATAGGTGTTATTATTTTGATAACTTTTGTTTTTTTAATAAATAGCTATCATTATGTGATAATTAAAGGTGAGAAATTGTTTTAGGAATGTTTTAATCCTCTAAACTGTTAGAGCATGTAAAATATTTGATAGTTTTAATTTGTTTTTTGAATATGATCTATTAGTAATAATGTTACTATAAAATATATGACTACTAAGAAAAAAATATTATTCGTTTGTACAGGTAATTCGTGTCGATCTCAAATTGCCCATGGTCTATTGAACAAAATTGCTGGTGATAGATTTGACGTATTTAGTGCAGGACTATCACCGAACAAAGTTCACCCCATGGCTATTGAAGTAATGAAAGAGATAGATATCGATATTTCTGATCATACATCAGACCATTTAGATGATTATTTAGATAAAGATGTAGATGTTGTCATAACAACCTGTGATGATGCAAATGAGTCATGCCCTTTTTTTCCTGGAAATGTAATGAGATTACATTGGAGCATAGATGACCCATTTGAAAGTTGGAATGTAGAAGAGAGCAATATTCAATTATTTAGAGAAACAAGAAATAAGATCGAAGAGAAAATAAGATTATTCTTGGAGAGGCATACGCTATAAGATATTTTTAAAAATTCTTAAATATTTTTATATCAAGATTTTTTATGTCGAGACACTATAAATATTAAACTTTTGATCCAATTATTCTATATAAAATAAATCCAACAATTGCAGCTAATACCCCTTTTTTATAGCCAATATCGTTTATTAAAATATTTGATTCTTGCATCCAAGAAAGGATTGCAAACATAATTCCAAACGACGATAGATAATTCCAAACAATTTTTTTCATTACATCTCTTTGTTTAATTAAAATATTAAAATTTTTATTTTCTTATTTTGTTATAGATCCTGATCATTTTTTACTTAAATCAAAATTTGTTGAGCAATATTTCATTTTCAAACTTTATAAGTATGTAAAATTATTTAAAACGAATATAAAAAGAAGGGCCCCGTAAGGAGCCCTTCTTTTTTTGGTTGGAGAGAAAAAGCAATTGCCTATGCAACTACTTCATCAATGTCATTTTTCCTACTTTAAATTCATTACCAGTATTAACTCTGTAAAGATACATGCCAGATGGAACCGGTGCACCGAAAGAGTTTTTACCATGCCATGTAACAGTTTTAAAGCCAGCTTGTAATACACCCATATCATACTGCATAACCTGCTCACCTAATAGATTGTAGATCGTAACAGTAACTTCAGATCGATTAGGTAAACCAAAGCGAATCTTAGTTGATGGGTTGAATGGATTAGGATAATTTGATTGCAATTCGAATGAGGACGGAAGTCCTGATAAAAGTGCATCATCGTCTACTGATAAGAAGCCTACGCCAAGTCTTCCTTGAGCAGATAAAATTGACCATTTGTCTAACCAGTTGGTTTCACCAAAGGCACCTACGTAATCTACTTGGGTAAAAAATCCATCGCTAGGTAAAGTATCAGCATTCTTATAAGCAGGACCACCCTTCAATGGTCTTGGATCAATATACGCTGTTCCATCTTCACTAACATCAGAGATCATAGCTAACAATGGATCTTCATTTCGTGAAGTGGTATCACTCGCACCTACCGTTGCATTACCACCCACTTTGAACCTGTCGGTACCGCCATAAACTATATTGTTGGCAGACCATATTAGAGAGTCATTAGCAAGCAATGCTGCTGTTGAACTATCTTTAATCGCAACACCGACTTTGTAAATGTTTGAAACAATATGGTTCCAAAACATACCAGCTGTTCCTTCGCGAAGTCTTACAGCTTCATCAGCACCCTCTCCTGCTGGAGGAGTTGAAGGTGTACCGGGTCCAATTAACGTTGCATTAGCAAACTGAGGCATTGAACGAGGAAATTTCGTATCAAATTTAGAATCCATCTCATACGCTCTACCCGCTCTTTGATCACCTTGAATTACAAATAAGAATTGACCTTTGCCAATATACCCTTCATCGGTATCAAAACCATCATCGCCAACATACAATGCTGAACAATATTTTAGATTGACGGTTCCACCAAACATTTCAAAACCATCATCCAGGTTATAAGCAACCTCGCAATACTCAACAGTTGTCTTACTACCAACACCTGCTAAGGTTATACCGTTTATTTCATTATCTTGGCCAATGGATCTACCTCCATGCCAAACACGGACATATTTCAATGTACCGCTATTATCTTCAGGGTCTGTACCCCCGTATGGAACACCAGTTATGCCTTCAACAAACTTGGTTCCACCACCTGCTAATGGTGCTTTACCATTAACAATAATTCCGCCCCATTGACCACGTGGCTCGGCTGCAAGCTCTGCAGGGGTTAAAGCTGAGGTAAAAGTAATTGGATTATCAGCAGTACCTTCTGCCATTATTTTTGCACCTTGCTCTATAATCAGTGCAGGTGCCAAGCCATTACCATCATCAGGTAATGCTTTAATGGTCACGCCAGGTTGAATGGTCAAAGTAGCACCGCTTTTTACAAATATTTGACCGGTCATTAAGTATTCATTGGTATTATCCCAGGTTGTATTGGTAGTAATATTGCCAGCTCCTAATTCAACTATATTTGCTCCTGCTAGAGGAAGTCTACCATTATCTGATAGGTAAGACCAGCCTTTTAGCCATAGATTCGTACCAAACGCACCTACATAGTTAACTTGACTAAAAAACCCATCTTTGGGTAAAGTATCTGCATCTTTAAAAGCAGGGCTACCTGCCTTAGGTCTAGGATCAATCACGCCGCCAGTCTCACTGGTATTGGTCACTGCTAGTAATTGCGGATCAACATTTCTAGAGGTAGTGTCACTAGCACTTACTGTTGCATTGCCACCCACTTTGAATCTGTCAGTTCCGCCATAGATAATATTGTTGGCTGACCATACTAAGGAGTCATTAGCAAGTAATGCTGCTGTTGAACTATCTTTAATCGCGACGCCAACTTTATAGACATTGGTTACTAAATGATTCCAGAACATACCAGCTGTACCTTCTCTTAAGCGTACATTCTCATCAGCGCCCTCACCTGCAGGAGGATTTGAAAGGCTGCCTGGACCGAGCAATGTAACGTTTGCAAATTGTGGCATTGAGCGGGGAAACTTTGAATCAAATTTTGAATCCATTTCATAGTTTCTACCTGATCTTTGTTCACCTTGAACAGCAAAAAGAAACTGCCCTTTTCCTGTATATCCTTCATCGGTATCAAAACCATCATCGCCTACCCAAAGAGCAGAGCAATGTCTCAAATTTACCGTACCACCAAACATTTCAAAACCATCATCCAAATTATGAGCAACCTCTACATAGTCTACAATAGTCTTATTTCCAACACCAGCCAGCGTTAGTCCGTTAATCTCATTGTCCTGGCCAATAGATTTACCACCATGCCATATTCTAACATATTTTAAAACACCACTATTATCAGTTGGGTCAGTTCCTCCGTACGGTACACCAGTCACACCCTCGACAAACTTGGTTCCGCCTCCTGCTAATGGTGCCTTCCCGTTAACAATAATTCCACCCCAATTTCCCCTTGGACTTGCTGCTAGTTCAGCGCTAGACAAAATGGAGGTAAAAGTAATAGGATTGGCCAATGTTCCCTCAGCCATTATTTTTGCACCTTGCTCTATAATCAGTGCAGGTGCCAAACCATTACCATCATCAGGTAAGGCTTTAATGGTCACACCAGGTTGAATGGTCAAAGTTGCACCACTTTTAACAAATACTTGACCGGTCAATCTGTAGGATTTTGTAGAAACAAGCGTAGAATCAGACGAAATATTACCAGCTAAATCAACGGTTGTTTCTGCTGGTAATCTGCTATCTAATACAGACCAACCTCTAATCCACAAATTTCTACCAAATGCGCCAACATAAGAAGTTTTGTTAAAGAATCCATCATTTGGAAGATTGTCAGCTGATAAAAATGCAGGTCCAGCTGTTGATGGCCTTGGGTCAAAGGTGGCTGTACCAAATTCAGTGACATCTGTGATGGCAGCTAGGAGCGGATCCACATTCCTTGAAGTAGTATCACCAGACTCAACAGTGGCGTTGCCACCCACTTTAAATCTATCTGTTCCTCCATATACAATATTATTAGCTGACCAAACTAAAGAATCTTTTGCCAATAAAGCAGCAGTAGAGCTATCCTTAATTGCGACACCAACTTTATAGACATTGGTTACTAAATGATTCCAAAAATTTCCAGCAGTTCCTTCTCTTAATCTCACAGCTTCATCCGCACCCTCTCCTGTGGGAGCAGTGCTTAGATTGCCAGGACCTATGATTGTTGAATTTGCAAACTGTGGATAGGAACGTGGAAATTTTGACTCAAATTTTGAATCCATTTCATAAGCACGACCAGATACTTGTGTACCTTGGATCGTTAATAAAAATTGACCTTTGCCTGTATAACCTTCATCGGTATCGAATCCATCATCGCCTACCCATAGAGCGGTGCAATGTCTTAAATTTACTGTACCACCAAACATTTCAAATCCATCATCTTTGTTATACGCTACTTCAACATAATCGACAACAGTTTTGTTTCCAACTCCTGCAAGGGTCAAGCCGTTAATTTCATTATCTTGACCAATAGATCGTCCACCGTGCCATATTCTTACATATCTTAAAACACCACTACTGTCAGAAGCGTTGGTGCCACCATAAGGAACACCGGTTACTCCTTCAACAAAACTGGTACCTCCACCGGCTAAGGGAGCATAACCATTAATAATCAAACCGCCCCAATGACCTCTAGGATCTGCTTTTAAGACAGCATCAGTTTGATTTGCTGTAAATGTAATTGGCTTGTCTTTCGTACCATCTGCAATAATAAAACCGCCCTGTTCAACGATAATTGCTGGTGCTAAATCTGCACCATCGGTATTGTTAGCTTTAATTACTGTTCCTGACTCTATTGTAAGCGTAACTCCACTTTTTACAAAAACCTGTGCTTGTAAAATGTAGGTATTAGAAGCAGACCAAGTAGTATTTGTGGTAAGGTTCAACTTAGTACCATCACCAGCACCGACCGCAACTTCATTTGCATACGCAAAGCCTGAAACAGCTACAAAACAAGCTAAAGAAAATGATCTGAAACTTGATAACATTGATTTCATTGGTAAATCCCTTTTTTTAGTTGATTAAAATTTATATGAAAAACTCATGGACCATGAGAATCCAGGATCAAAAGTTGAAGTGTAATAATTAGAACCATTCTCTTGAACGATTGCATATTCTTCTTTTTGTTGTAAAAGATTTTTCAACTTTATTCCTAATCTAAATGGTAATTTTTGAAAATCTTTAGAAGCTGTAACATTCACATCATGCGAGGGCAATTCATATTCGCTAGCTTTAAATGATTGCAACGATACCAACTTCTTAGAATTATAGTTATAACTTAGTGCCAGATTGTAACCAGAGTTTAAACGCAAGCTTAATAAACTGTTTACAATGATATCTGATTGACCTTGTAGAGGTCTATTTTTTTCAGAAACAGGGGTAAATGGATCCCCTGTAAAAAATGTTACCGACTCGGGACTTTGCACTTCCGATTGAGAAATAGTAGCATTAAAGGATAGTCGCATCAATCCCATAGTAACAGGAATAAATGGCAATGTCTTTCTTGCTTCAAATTCAAATCCAGATGTTTTTGCGCTTTCAGCATTCATAAACATCAAATTAATTCTATCAGAACCACCAGCAGTAAAAACGGCTATATCAATGGGATTTACAAAATCTTTATTAAAGTAACCTACTGAAAGCAATTCTGTAGGGGTTGGATACCATTCATAGCGAATGTCGTAATTGGTTATTTCGCTTGGCTTTAAATCTGGATTACCTATTCTTATAGCTTTACCGTAAAATTCTTGATAAGCAAATGGGGCAATTTCTCTAAATTCACCACGAGCTACTGTTTTTGAGTAGGCTAATCTTAATATTGTATTATCAGTAGCATTAAAGTTTAGATTTAATGCAGGAAGAATTTTTGGATCAAGCTGCTTTGATTCCGTTGGTATGGTATCATTTTGAGAAAAATCTCTGACACCAGTGACAGGATTATAGGGATATACCTTTAAATCGTAATTTTCAGATCTTATTCCGGCAATCAGTAGGAGCTTATCTGACAATCCAAAGATTGGAACAGGGGATTGAAACTGAACAAAAGCAGCATCAACATACTGATCGGCTCTATAACCATTTCTAGAAATACCATCGCTTCGTTCAACTAAAATTAATCCTTTTTGAATTATTCTGTCAGCATCCTCATTGTAAAGAAAGAATTTATTTTTAGAAAAAGGCTCTCCGAGCTGAGTAGAGTCTAATAATCCATAGCTAACGCTAGCATGACTTACACCATGGTAAAAGGATCTTTTTGAAAAATTTCTAAATTTATTTTGATATGCTAAACCTGTTTTAAATTGAATTCTTTCATCATTGGAGTTAACATATTTGTATTTAAGATCGAGATTTAAAAGATTGTCATCCCCATCAATATAATCTACTATACCCGGTTCAGTTGAAGAGGCGATAACGCTTAGATATCTATCATCGGTAAATCTATAATTATGCTGCATTGAGCGTGGCTCATAACGCGTGGAATTTCCTATAGTTGCATTCCATTCAATGTTATGAGAACCGATCTTATTAAGCTTATGATCTCCATTCAAGGATAGTGAGCGTACTGTTTTTTCAATATATTTATCCGAGATAAAGATGCCTTCAGCAACATTGGCTGTTGAGCCAGAAGATCTATACATTTTATCGTCGCTTTTATGGGAGTAGATAAAATTGAGTTTGAAATCGTGCATCTGCCACAATTTAATACCGAAGCTGATCGATGATGCGAGGCTGGTGCTGTAACCATTGGTTGAAAGCATGCGGTCTTCTAAGCTAGAAACAAGTGAAAGGGCACCCTCATTTCCTGATTGTTCTAAATAAGTTTTAGAAAGTCCATTCTTGTAATAGTATTTATTTGAAAAGTTTAAATTGATAAAGTATCCACCCTCAATAAAGCTTTTGTTACCCCATTTTTGACCGTTCTTTAAACTAAAAGAAAATGGTTGTTTTGGAGTTTGTTTTTTATGTACAAATCCAGGATTTAAAGATCTTCCTAGTTGAGAAAGCTTATTGTACCAGCCAAGAAAATTGCTGATCGAAGAATCTGGGTAGACCCAACCCTCGCCTATAACATATTTTCCGCCCTGCTTTTTAACAACATAATCAGGAAATTCTTTAGGTAAAGCTCTGGTGCCATCATCATAGCCCCAGAAATCATTTTTTCCTCCAACGTTTGAAAACAAATGATCATAATTATTCGATATATAAGTATTGCCTGATAATCCAAAACTAACATCGATCACTCTTTGGTCTGGGTAAGCTTTTGTGTCCAAGATAATTCCCCCGCCCCCAAACTCGCCTGGCATTTCTGCAGAATACGTTTTTAAGACCTTTATACCATTTATTAAGCTGGTTGGAAACAAATCTAGAGGAACAGCTTTCTTATCGGGTTCAGGACTGGGCAAAGGACTGCTATTAACTTGAACAGCGGTATATCTTTCACCCAAACCTCTCACTACAGGAAATTTCCCATCACGAATGGTTACTCCAGTTACCCTTCTCATTGCTTCCGCGGCATTTGAATCACCAGATTTGGATATTTGATCTGCGCTTATGGCATCTTCAAGAACAGTGCTTTCTCTTTTTTGTTGAAGCTCTTCCCTTTCAGTGCCTTCCTTGGCTTCAACCTCAACTTCGACGGCTTGTAGTTCAATGGCACCAGCAGAAAGCTCTATGTCTATGGTAATTGAATTCTCGTCAATCAGCTCTATATCTTCTATTATTTTTTTTTCATAGCCAATGTAATTAGCTACGATGGTGTATGTTCCAGGCGGTAGATTTTGAATGAAATAATTTCCTTCAAAATCCGTTGCAGAACCGAAACTAGTTCCTTCTAAAAAAACATTAGCTCCAATAAGTGCTTCACCAGATTCAATATCAGTAATTTTACCAACAATTGAACCTGATTGGGCAGATACAGAACCAACTAATGCAACTGGAACCAAAAACCAGTAGCATAATTTGATTAGCAATTTCATTGCTTTCTCTCCATTTTTGTGTTCTAAGATCATTGAAAGGTCTTAGAGTATTAAAAAAAATCTTAATCTTCAGCTTCGTTCCAATTAGTACTAAATGTGATAATTTCATTAACTGGCATACACACACCTTTATCTATTTTATAAGTTAATTTCCCTCCCGTAGATATATTGGATAGATCAAAAATTGATGCAGAATCGTTAGATGGAATAGGGTTGACCTTGGAGGAAAAATCAATGAGCAAGGAGTAGTCCACACCCAAAATAGTTTTAGAGGCATAACCATTTTGAATATCAACGATCATAAATATTAACATGTCATTTACATCAATGACCCCATCTTCATTTGCATCAGCCAAAGGCCTTTTGGGGTTTGGATTTGCTTTGAGATATTCGGTTTCTACTAAACAGTTTAAGGCAAAAAAAGTTAAATATCCGCCCCATGGCAACAAGTTAGGATCCACTATATAAGCTTCTGCAGCAGGATCGGTTGAACCATATGGATCAAAAGCACCATTGGAGTTTACTGGAAGCGCATCAAGACCGCTATTAACTCGATCATTTTCCTCACTCCAAGAAGTTTGGACTTCGCTATATCTTGAATCATGTGCATCTCTATCTAAAAAATCTAATTTAAATGTAGCAGGGGACACTGATCTATCTACTAAGTAGGTTCCATCTGGAAATGGTGGCAAAACTTGATCGCCCAAATTAATATCAGGCTCAAGGATGAAATTGTTTAACTTTTTATTTCCACTGGCATCTTGATCTGCAGTCCAAAGACCCGCATCTGTGATTGAAGCAACTGTACCATACGAATTGCAGGTTTCAGGATTAAATCTAATAGTGGGATAATTGCCTGTAACGGTATAGGTACCTCTTCCGCCACTAGAATTTGCATCATTCAGAACTACTGTCAATGCGATACCAGCAGCAGTAAGACCAGCGGCATCATACTGTGCTGTTTGTGGAAATCCTGGAGCATTATCACCAGCTTTAAATGAGGCTAAGGTTTGTTCAGTAAATGCTGAAACGGTGGCTTCAGGTATAACCATTTTTGTAGCATAACTAGCAGCGTCTTTCCAAGAAGCTTTAAGATTGTAGACATCAGCTGAAAAATCGATTCCGGCTTTTGTTACAACCGTTCGATCATAGGTAGCATTTAAAGATTGAAGATTCCAAGTTCCAACGGCATCTCCTAGATTAGATCCACCATCATCATCTTCACAAGAAAAGAAAAAAACTGCTATTGGTATATATAGATAAATATAAAAAATTTTCTTAAGATTCATAGATTCCTCATTTATAACTTTTTGAGTTTAAAAGCCAGCTATGGCATTAATTATTAAGCAAAATTATATTTTATAAATCACAACTTTATTACTATCATTTAAACAAACCGTAAACAATATTTTTTAAAAAAAATGTCTAAAGGCGTCATATAGAAATCGATTTGAGAAAAATAGGTCTTATTAATAGGTTTAACCCATGAAACACATAGCTAAAAAACTTTTCTTAACGATGGTTTTATTGAAAATGAATCTTGCTTATAGCTATATCTTTTCGCAAACAAATCAATTTGACATTTATAATGAAAAAATACTGGGTACTGAACAATCAATTAAAATGGTTTCAATTCCTGAAGGGGTATTTACAATGGGGAGCTCAAAAAATGCAAAAAAAAGAAAAAGAGATGAAGGCCCTATTACAGATGTCTTTATTGACGGATTCTGGATTTCCGAAATAGAAATTACATGGGATGTTTATGAGCTTTTTTTGAATAGAACAGCTGATAAAGAACATGTTAAAAGAGCAGAATTAAACTTAAATATAGATGCTATATCGGGAGCAACTGCACCCTATGTTAATTACAACAAAAAGGGATATCCGGTTGTTAATGTTACGCAATATGCTGCTTCACAATTTTGTAAATGGCTATCTGCAAAAACGGGTAACTTTTATCGTTTGCCAACTGAGGCAGAATGGGAATTCGCCTGCAGAGCTGGAAATGATGATCCTTATTCATTTGGTAAAAACGCAAGAAAAATGAACGAGTACGGATGGTTCAAAAAAAACAGTAATAGTCAAATTCAAAAAGTAAGGTTGAAAAAACCCAATGCGTTTGGTATCTATGACATGCATGGCAATGTTGCAGAATGGGTGCTGGATAGTTACAGTCCTGAAACTTATATTTTATGGGGAAACAGCGTAAAAAATCCCGTAATGATTGGAAAAAAATTGTACCCTCGCGTAGTTAGAGGCGGTTCATTTAAAAGCGATATTGAAGAACTGCGATCTGCTGCTCGAGGATTTTCAAAAGAAAAATGGAAAAGACGTGATCCACAAATTCCAAAAAGCTTGTGGTGGTTCACTGATGCCAATAACATAGGATTTAGAATTGTAAGGCCAATAAAAACTCCTAATAAAGATGACATAAATAAGATGTGGGTAAATCCAATCAAAGAATATTGAGGTAAAATGAAAAAAGAAATTGATAATGTAAATCGAAGAAAATTTTTAGAACATTCTGCTAAGATCACAGCAGCCGGTTTTTTAATGAACAAGTTACCTGCAAAATCAAAACGATTGTTTTCCATTGAAGGAGAGATCAAGGTTGCACTAATTGGCTGTGGTGGCAGAGGAACCGGTGCAGCATCCCAGGCCCTAGAGGCAGATTCTGATGTTAGGCTTATCGCTGTAGCAGATGTTTTTGAAGACAGAATAGCAGAATGTTTAGAATCCTTGAACGAAAAATATCCGGATAGTGAAAGAATTAACATCAATGAAGAGACTTCATTTTTAGGGTTTGAAGGATATAAAAATGCTATAGATCTTGCTGATGTGGTAATCCTTACTACGCCCCCAGCTTTTAGACCCTTACATTTTGAATATGCAATTAATAATAATAAACATGTCTTCATGGAAAAACCAGTTGCAACGGATATTGACGGAATCAAAAGAATTATTAAAGCTGGTAAATTAGCTCAATCTAAAAAATTAAATGTTGTTGTTGGTCTTCAAAGACATTATCAGAGGAACTATAGAGCTATTAAAAAAATGATCGATAGGGGCAAAATTGGTGATATCATATCTGGGCAAGTGTATTGGAATAGCGGTGGAGTATGGGTAAAGCCTAGAGAAAAAGACCAAACAGAACTAGAATACCAAATGCGAAATTGGTATTACTTTAATTGGTTATGCGGGGATCATATTGTTGAGCAACATATTCATAACATAGATGTAGCTAATTGGTTTATTGGTGCTAATCCCATATCTGCGCAAGGTATGGGCGGCCGTGAAGTTAGAAAAGGCATAGACCATGGACAGATCTATGATCATCATTTTGTCGAATATACTTATCCTGAGGGTCAAATTGTAGCAAGCCAATGCCGACATCAAAAAGGGTGCATGAATCGAGTTGAAGAGGTTTTTCAAGGATCTAAAGGTTCTGTCACAATCAATAGTTCTAATTTTGCTCTTATGAAGAACAAGAGGAAAAAGACAATTTATGACCATCAAGGAGAAGATGACATCAATCCGTATCAGCAAGAACACAATGAACTGTTCGCAGCTATTCGTCTCGGACAATATAAAATCAACGATACAAAACAAGGTGCAGATGCAACATTATCTGCAATTATAGGTCGAATGGCAACCTATAGTGGGCAAGTAATTACTTGGGATGAGGCTATTAAAATGGATCACAATTTGGTTCCTGAACTCTTTTCATTTAATGATGATGCTCCCGTTCAGCCAGATGAAAATGGTTTATATCCAATGCCTGTGCCTGGTGTTACAAAATTTTAGGAAATAATATGAAAAGAAGAAATTTTATAAAAAAGAATGCAATTTTAGCTGCAGCCCCCTTTATAACAAGCGGTCTAATCGCTAAGACCATAAGCAATAGGATCATTGCTGAACGTCCATTTAAATTAAATTACGCTCCTCACTTTGGAATGTTTAATAATAATGCCGGCGAAGATCTTTTGGATCAATTACAATTCATGCACGATCAAGGATTTCGATCGCTTGAAGATAATGGAATGAAAGGAAGATCTAAAAAAATTCAAAATGCAATTGCAAAAAAAATGTCTCGTCTCAATATGGATATGGGTGTTTTTGTAGGCCATAAGATCTATTGGAAAGAACCAAATTTAGCCAGTGGTGATAAATCACTTCAGGATGAATTTGTCAATCATATCAAAGAATCAGTAGAGGTCGCAAAAAGAGTAAATGCCAAATGGATGACTGTTGTCCCTGGTCATGTCGACCTAAAAAAAGAGATGGCTTATCAAACTGTGAATGTGGTTGAGGCCCTTAGAAGGGCATGCGATGTTTTAGAACCAAACAATCTAGTAATGGTATTGGAACCATTAAATTGGTGGTCAAACCATGCTGGACAATTTCTAACCGAAATCCCCCAAACCTATGAAATTTGCAGAGCTGTCAATAGTCGGTCCTGTAAAATACTTTTTGATATTTATCACCAACAGATTTCAGAAGGGAATTTGATCTCTAATATGAATAAATCATGGGAAGAGATTGCCTATTTCCAAATTGGCGATAATCCTGGTAGAAAAGAACCTACAACTGGTGAAATAAACTATCTTAACGTCTTCAAACATATTCATTCAAAAGGCTACAAAGATATTCTAGGCATGGAACATGGCAATTCAATAAAAGGAAAAGAAGGTGAAATTGAAGTGATAAAATCCTACAGGAAAGTAGATGCTTTTTAACGCAATTATTTTATTAATTTAAATTCATATTGTATATATAAACTTCAAACAAAGTGTATTTATTAGCTAAGCTTTTCATTCTTGCTTTTTCAGTAGTTGAACCTGAAGAGCTTCCTGTCATTATTCATAATAACGAAAAAAATTCTATTAGAATCTATTCAGGATATTTTAGTCGTCCATTTATTAATATTTTATTTATAGGAGATATTAAGGCAGAGTATCATCATACGATGATTAGAGGATTTGATTATAGAAAAATAATTAAACAAAATAACGGGTCACCTTTTATAACTAGCTTAAACTTATCAATAATTCGACATCTTGAAAGAGGTTTCCAATCAAATCATAATCAATACAATCTTTCTGCTGTATGGCATTTCCAATCTAATTTATATAATAAACCCATAAGATGGTTTTTTGCTGAAGGTATATCATTTGCAGAAAGAGTGCCATATGTTGAGGGGCTTCATACTAGAAGATTAAGCAATGAAAGAGACTCCAAAGTTATGAATTATATTAATGTAGGATTTGATTTTCGCTTAAGCGATCTAACAGGAAATGAAAGTTTAATGAATTATAGATTGGGATTATCAAATTCTCACCGATCAGGTGTTTTTAAAAAAATTAACCTTTTTAATAATACTAAAGGTGGTAGTAACTATTTAAATCTTTTTCTTGAAATGGATTTTTAATCCATGATTTAAAAAAAAATATTTAATTAAATTCATCCTATGGTTAGTCCTCAAAAAAATATGATCCTTTTCTTTTTTTTATTATTGAATTTAGGATTATCGCAAAATTTAAAATTAATTTGGTCTGATGAGTTTGATGGAGAGTATGGACCAATTGACACAAAAAAATGGTTTCATCAAACAACACTGCCCAATGGATACAGTTGGTGGAACGGGGAGGTTCAGCACTATACCGATCGCACCAATAACACATATATCAGCAATGGATCATTGAAGATCCTTGCTAAAAAAGAACAATTTACTGATCAAGGACAAACTAAAAATTATACATCTGCAAGACTAAACTCAAAATTCACATTCAAGTATGGCAGAATTGAGATTAGAGCAAAGCTGCCCAAAGGCCAAGGCACGTGGCCAGCAATGTGGATGCTGGGTAAAGACATTAATGAAAAGGGGGCGTATTGGCAATTGCAAGGATTTGGAAAAACTTCCTGGCCTCAGTGTGGAGAGTTAGATATTATGGAACACTGGGGTTCCAATCAAAATTATATTGCAAGCGCAATTCATAGTCCTTCGAGTTATGGAAATACAGTAAATAAAGGAGGCCAGTGGATAAATACAGCATCTGATCAATTTCATGTATATACTCTAGATTGGTCTTCAGAAAAAATGGTTTTTAGCGTGGATAATAAAGTGCATTATACCTACAAACCAGCAGATAAAAACTCCAGCACATGGCCTTTTGATAAAGAAATGTACATCTTATTAAACATTGCTATTGAACCAAACATTTCTGCAAGCTTTACACAAAGTGAAATGGAAATTGACTACGTAAGGATTTACAAAAACAATCTAAGTACTGAAAATAGCTTAAATTACCTACCTGATGATTTTGAAATTTCAAGCGTCTATCCAAATCCATTTAATCCTACAACTACTATTAATTTTTCAATAAATAAAAACTCTAATGTTAATTTTTCAGTTTTTGATTTAAATGGAAAAATGATAGATAAAATTTTCAGCGGTTATAAAACTAGAGGCAAATATTCTTTAATATGGAATGCCAAACAAATACCTAGTGGCATATATTTTTTGAGAGGAACTAGTGAAAAAAGTTTTATAAATCACACAATTACTTTGTCAAAATGATTTACCCATTGCTAGCAATGGTTCTTTTAACCTTGCTTGTTACATTAAGACTTTTGTTCATTGGGGGTTACTTGGTCATCACGAAAAAAGTTCATATTAAACAATTTAGAAATATGGATGGCGAATTTCCTAAATATGCTCTTTCAGCGAGAGATCAATTTAGAAATATGTTTGAAATTCCTATTTTATTTTATTTGCTTTGCGTTCTTCTTTTGATTGAAAATAATTATAATCAAATTGATATTTATCTTGCTTGGGGGTTTGTTTTTTTTAGATTAGTTCATAGCTTAATAAGAATACCTAATAGGAATGTGCTTTATAGATATTTATCTTTTATAGTGTCGCTTTTTTTCTTGATTGGAGGATGGATAAATTTTATTATAAAGATTTGATACTTTACTGAGACTTCATTAAACCAAAACTAAAAGTCGTACCCTTGCCTTCAGTGCTATCTACATTAATGCTTGCATTATGCGCTTCAATAATGTGCTTGACAATAGGCAAGCCCAGACCTGTTCCTCTTCTATGTTTATCTCTTGCTTCCTGCGTTCTAAAAAATCTTTCAAATATTCTATTGATAGATTCTACATCAATACCTTGACCCGTATCAGATATAAAGAATAGGAATTCATCCTCATTCTCTTCTATCGTTATTGTTATGTTTCCCTTATCGGTATAGCGTAGAGCATTTCCGATGAGATTGTCAAAAACCTGTCTTAGTCTATCTCCATTAGCCATTGCTACTATCCGATCACTGACTTTATTGATAATTTCAATTTTAACATTTTTGTCTTTTCTAACTTTAGAGTCTAGATCGTTAACTGTTTCTTCAATGATCGGAAGAACATTAACTGGAGCTATTTCAATTATCATTTCACCAGTCTCAATTCTTGAAATATCTACTAAATCTGTTACAAGGGCTTCAAGTCGGTAGCTATTTTTTAATGACCTTTTCAAAAAGGATTTATTTACTTTTTGATCATCCAAGGCTCCGCCTAATAAGGTCTCCAGATATCCAGTTATGGATGATATCGGTGTTTTAAGTTCATGAGTTACGTTAGTAAGAAATTCTGATCTTACATCGCTCATTTTTTTCATTTTATTTATATCTAATTCTATTTTTTCTGCTAATTGATTAATATTTTCAGCTAACTCTCCAATCTCATCATTTGATAATTTTTTAACTCTTTTCTCCCAATTGCCAGCTTTGATCTCCTGGGCAACATTGACAATATTCTTAATAGGATTATTAATCCATCTATCAACAAAGAAAACAAATATAAATAAAATAATAGTTACAATAATTAATATTCTATTTTGATTTTTTGTACGAAGATCAATAATTGATTGAGCAAAATCCATGGTCTCAGCCATTCGAATATAATGGATTTTATCATCAGCTATCATTCTGGCTACATAAATGAAGTCCTTATTTAGAGTATTGCTATACCTAACTGATACTCCATAATCATTGTCTTCTATATTTTGAATCTCTGGCCTAAGCAAATGATTATCCATTTGATCGATAACAGTATTTAAATCAGACTCTGCTATGACTTTCCCGTCGTTTGCAATTAACGTAACGCGGAGCCGTGTTCGATCAGAATAATTTCTTGCAGCAATTTCAATGGGCAAATTGGAAGACTTATAATATAATTCAAATGCCTTATTATGCGAGATCAATGTGTTAGTAATTTCTGACTTTACTTGATCATCAATTGTTTGATTAATTAAATAAGTAGGAAGAAATAAACCTACACTAAGAAGGGATACTAGAATGAAAAAGAGTTTTTGCCTTAGTTTTAACAAGGACTAATCAATCTTAGGGCGCATCCTATATCCTACTCCTTTAACCGTTTCAATCCAATCTTTGTATTTGCCTAACTTAGAGCGAATTCTATTGATATGTACATCAATGGTCCTATCGACAACGTATACGTCTTCTTCCCATAGCGATGATAGTAGGGTTTCTCTTTTAAAAATTGTATTGGGATTACTCATAAAAAATGCTAAAAGTTCAAACTCTTTTCTTGGCAAATTTAGTTCTTTACCATCAACTTCAGCAATGTAAGTATCAGTATTGATTCTAAGATCTTCAAAGGCAATGGACTTCCCTTTTTGGTTTATTGATTCAACTCTTCTTAAAATTGATTTTATTCTTCCAATTAATAAAGCAGGACTGAAAGGTTTTCTCAAATAATCATCTCCGCCTGATTCCAACCCTTTAAGCTCATCAAATTCGCGGTCCATTGCAGTCAAGAATATTATCGGAACTATATTTCCTGAATCCCTAATTTGCTTACAAATTTCATACCCATCTTTCCCAGGCATCATCACATCCAGAATTATCAGATCTGGAACTTGATTTAATAATGATAATGCATCACTTCCATTTGATGCCTCTATACATCGCATACCTTCTTTTTCTAAATTGTAAGTGATAATATTTCTAATATCTTTTTCATCATCTACTACTAAAATCAATTTATTTTTTGTATTCATATTATCCCAAAACAAGCTAAACGAATTTACATTATTTTCTGGTTCCATATAGCATGACTTTCATTTGTTCAAAGAAACAATTATATTATTTAGATAATATTTTATTGTTATCAAAATATAAACAAATGATAAACGGTCAATATTCCAGAAAAAATTTTAATTTATAGATTCTAAAATCTCTACAGCTCTATACAAATTATCTGCTGCTTGCAATATCTTTAATTTTAGCGGATAGGAATAATCTGGATTTTGATCAAGAAATTTATTAACAATCTCTTTAGCATTAGCACTTTGATGTCCTGATAATGTTGCATTTATAAATCTAGCGGGGAAAAAAATATCACCTGTTCTTTGAATCTCTTCAAGCAAGTCTAAGCTAGGTCGGATATATTTTTCTGCTTCTTTTGATCTTAATGGATGGTGCAGGCATGCAACTGCAGATTGAACCCAAGGCTCCACTGCGCGACTTTCCTCTTTTTTAATCAGTGTAAAAAATTGATCTCTAACCTCTGTATCACTTGATAAT
>CEOP01046786.1_pt1 | contig 19297 bp, 17 predicted proteins | sample 361301 | NCBI WGS metagenome assembly CEOP01 (sample SAMEA2619548, study PRJEB7988) | marine metagenome | biome: marine biome (ENVO:00000447); feature: deep chlorophyll maximum layer (ENVO:xxxxxxxx); material: "saline water (ENVO:00002010), including plankton (ENVO:xxxxxxxx)" | depth 55 m
TTAAAAGAAGGGTTTATAAGAGCGCGTATTAATGGTGATATTAAAGATATAGCTTCAATATATGATAAATTATCTACAAGAAAATCATATAATATTGAAATAGTAATTGATAGAATTATTAAAAAAGATAATATTTATGATAGGTTGATTCAATCAATTGAACTAGCATATAAAGTTGGGGATGGATCTTTAGTAATAAATGATAATCAAAAAGATATTTTCTTTAGTGAAAATGCATACTGTTTTAAAGATGACATTCATTTTAGTGAATTACAGCCTAGTAATTTTTCCTTTAATTCTCCATTGGGGGCATGTACTACATGTGATGGATTAGGAACATCATTTGCATTAGATCCAGATTTAATAGTTCCAGATTTTAATAAAAGTTTAAGAGAAGGATGTATTGAACCTTTAGGTGCACAACCAAATGGAAAACATTATGGTAATTTATTACTAGATTTATCTGATAAGTTAAAATTTTCTTTTTCAACACCTTGGAAAAATTTACCATCTGAACATCAAAAAATACTTTTATTGGGATCAAAAAAATATAAATGGGAAGGTGTAATAAACAGATTAAAAAGGCGTTATCATCAATCACGTTCTTCATATATAAAAGATTGGGTAGAAAAATATATGAATAGAAGATTGTGTGTTAGCTGTAATGGATCTAGATTAAATGAATCTGCTCAATCCACGTACATACAAGAAAAAAATATTTATACATTAACAATTTTACCAATTAAAGACCTACATTATTTTATTGAAAATCTTAATCTGACAGATACTCAAAAAGCTGTCTCTAGCGAAATCTTAAAAGAAATTAAAAATAGATTACAATTTTTAATCAATGTTGGTCTTGATTATCTAAGTCTAAGTCGTTCATCGCGCACATTATCGGGGGGTGAAATGCAAAGAATTAGATTAGCGACACAAATTGGCTCTCAATTAGTTGGCGTATTATATGTTTTAGATGAACCATCGATTGGTTTACATGCTAGAGATAATGAAAAGTTAATTAAAACATTAATTCAATTAAGTAAACTTGGAAATACTGTCTTAGTTGTTGAACATGATGAGCAAATGATGAAAAAATCTGACTGGATTATAGATATAGGGCCAGGAGCTGGCGTGAATGGAGGTAAGATTGTAGCACAAGGAACTCCAAAACAAATTATTAATAATAAGAAATCTGTTACTGGACAATTTTTATCAGGAAAAAAATCTATTAATATTCCTAAAATAAGAAGAAAAGGTAGTGGAAAACTTTTACAATTATTTGGTGCGCGAGGAAATAACTTAAATAATATTAACATTAATATTCCTCTAGGATGCTTTGTAAGTATTACAGGCGTTTCTGGGTCCGGAAAATCAACATTAATTAATCAAACACTCTTACCTGCATTAAATCAAAAAATTTATTCGAGCAGAAAAAAACCATTAAAATATGAATCAATAGATGGAGTAGCTTATCTAGACAAAGTAGTTAATATTGATCAATCACCAATTGGCAAAACACCACGATCAAACCCAGCTACTTATACCGGAATTTTTAATCACATAAGAGAATTATACAGTCAATTACCTGATTCTAAAATTATGGGATATAAGCCAGGTAGATTTTCATTTAATGTTAAAGGTGGAAGATGTGAACATTGTCAAGGAGCGGGATTAATAAAGATTGAAATGCATTTTTTATCTGATGTTTATATTACATGTGAACATTGTAAAGGCAAACGATTTAACTCCCAGACTTTACAGATTAAATATAAAAACAAAAATATATATGATATTTTAAATTTAACAGTAGAAGAAGCTGTATTGTTTTTTAAGCAACATAAAAGTATTTTCAGAAAATTAAAAACATTATGTGATGTTGGATTAGGTTACATTCGATTAGGACAACAAGCAACAACATTATCTGGTGGCGAATCTCAAAGAGTTAAATTATCATCAGAATTATCAAAAGTTAATACTGGAAGAACTTTATATATATTAGATGAACCAACGACAGGGTTGCACTTTAAAGATGTTGATATGCTAATAAGCGTTTTAAATGATTTAGTTGACAAAGGAAATACTGTAGTTGTAATTGAGCATAACTTAGATGTTGTTAAGTGTACTGACTGGATTATAGATTTAGGACCAGAGGGAGGTCAAGGTGGTGGTGATATTATGGCTATTGGCTTACCAGAAGAGGTTATAAAAATAAAAAAATCTTATACAGGAAAATTTTTAAAACCTATTTTATTATAAATTTAAAATCTCTCTTTTATCATGCTGATAATAGAATTATATTACGGGGTATAATACTATATGAACAAAGATAATCAAAATACTCAAAATGAAATAACATCTCCGGACAAACAATTAGAAGATGTTCAAGCAGAACTTTCTTTACGCCCTGATAGCTTTGATAATTTTGTTGGTCAAAAAAAGATAATTGAAAATTTAAAAGTTTATATTAAGGCAGCACAAAAAAGAAATGAAGCTTTGGATCATGTTTTATTATTTGGCCCTCCTGGACTAGGGAAAACAACATTAGCTAATATTATAGCAAAAGAAATGAATGTGAATATCAAAATGTCCTCAGGCCCAGTCATTGATAGAGCAGGAGATTTAGCAGGCGTATTAACAAATTTAAGTGAATTTGATGTTTTGTTTGTAGATGAAATTCATCGATTAAATAGTGTTGTTGAAGAGTATTTGTACTCTGCTATGGAAGATTATATGATAGATATTATGATTGATAAAGGGCCTAATGCAAGAAGTGTTCAATTATCATTAAATAAGTTTACACTTATTGGAGCAACAACAAAATTAGGAAATTTAACTTCCCCACTTCGAGATAGATTTGGTGTGTTATTACGTTTAGAATTTTATAATCATGATGAATTATTAGAAATAATTAAAAGATCAGCAAAAATTTTAAAAATTAAAATAGAAGATAATGCAGCTTTAGAAATTGCAAAACGTTCCAGGGGTACACCAAGAATTTCTAATAGAATTTTAAAGCGTGCTAGAGATTTTGCAGAAGTAGAATCAAATGGTATAATTTCATTGGATATTGCTAATTTAGCATTATCAAAATTAGATATAGATCAGTCTGGACTTGATAGAATGGATCGCAGTATTTTAAAAACAATGATTACTAAATTTAATGGCGGGCCTGTTGGTTTAGAGTCATTAGGAGTTGCTATTGCAGAAGATGCACGAACAATTGAAGAAGTATATGAACCATTTTTAATAAAAGAAGGCTTTGTTCAAAGAACCCCAAGGGGAAGAAAAGTTTTACCTAAAGCTTACAATCATTTAAATATTAATTATACTGAAGATAATTAATTTTTTATATTAATAAGGAGATAATATGTTTTTTGGAAGCGTAGAAAAACCGCCACGTTTATCATCATTTGATTTAGAAGTACCAGATAATTTGATTGCTGACAAACCTACTAAAGCACGCGAAAATTCTAAATTAATGGTACTTAATCGAAAAGATATGTCAATAGAGCATAAAAAATTTAAAGATATTGTATCATATTTTAAGAAAGGTGAAGTTTTAGTATTAAATAATACAAAAGTATATCCAGCTAGATTATATGCTAAAAAAGATAAGTCTGATGCACAGGTTGAAGTATTTTTATTGCGTGAGCTTGCTAATAATTTATGGGAAGCGATGGTTAAGCCTGCTAGAAAAGTAAGAATAGGTAACAAGTTAATTTTAAGTGATGAAATTACATGTGACGTAATAGACAATACTGTTTCAGGGGGAAGAGTATTACGATTTGATCATGATGAACAATCTTTATATAATTTTATTGATAATCACGGATTATGCCCTTTGCCTCCATATATTAAAAGAGACCCAGTACCTTCTGATAAAAAACGTTACCAAACAGTTTATGCTAGTGAGAGAGGTTCAGTTGCTGCACCAACAGCTGGGATGCATTTCTCTGAACAATTAATAGAAGATATTAAAAAAGTGGGAGTTAAAACTGCAAATATTACTTTACATATTGGATTAGGTACATTTAAACCAATTTTAGTTGAGGATTTAACAAGACATAATATGGATTCAGAATATTATTATGTACCTCCAGAAACTGCAACTTTAATAAACGAAGCAAAATCGAAACGTAAAAAAGTTACAGTAGTTGGAACTTCTGCTGTGCGAACCCTAGAGACCGTTGTGGTATCAGGATTTCAAATTACAGCAAAATCGGGCTGGACTGATAAATTTATTTATCCTCCTTACGATTTTAAAATGACAGATAAACTGATTACTAACTTTCATCAACCACAATCTACTTTGATGATGTTAGTCTCTGCTTTTGCAAACAAAGATTTTGTAATGGATGCATATAGTGAAGCTATTAAGAAAAAGTATCGTTTTTATTCATATGGCGATGCAATGCTAATTATATAATTATGCCTTTTAAGATTGGTCAAGGTTATGATGTACATCAGTTATCACCCAATTTACCACTATGGATTGGAGGGGTGAATATACCCCATATTAAAGGAGCAGCAGGTCATAGTGATGGTGATGTATTAATTCATGCGATTATAGATTCAATTTTAGGAGCTTGTAATTTAGGCGATTTAGGTAAACATTTTCCTGCGACTGCTAATTGGAAGAATGCTTCTGGTATAGATATGTTAGATTATACTTATAAATTAATTACTAAGACATTTCCTCAATTTAAAATACTAAACATTGATTCTACGATTATTTTAGAAAAGCCAAAATTATCTAAATATATTCAAAGTATGAAAAATAATATTTCAAACCACTTAGATATGGATATAAATAATTTATCAATCAAAGCAACTACTACAGATAAGTTAGACTCAGTAGGATTAGAAGAAGGTATTGCTGCACAAGCAATATGTCTTATTCAATTAAATAATGAATAACGATACGGTTAGATTAAGATTTGCTCCGAGTCCCACAGGTTATTTACATGTTGGTGGATTGCGAACTGCTCTATATAACTATTTTTACGCTAAACAATTAAAGGGAAAATTAGTATTAAGGATAGAAGACACAGACCAAAATCGTTTAGTTAAAAATGCTGAAAAAGATTTGATTGATATGTTATTATGGGCTGGAGTTGACTTTGATGAAGGCCCCCATATCGGCGGTGATTTTGGCCCTTATAGGCAGTCCGATAGATTATCTCTATACAAAGATTTTTATTATGATTTAATAAAACGCAATTATGCATATCCATGTTTTTATTCAGACGATAGGTTAAAGAAGCTTTCATCAGGAGATTTATCAACTGAAGATGCTGCAATTGAAGACGCTATTTTTAAAGATTTTGATTTGGATACAATATGGGATAAAATGGATCAAGAACAATTTGTGGTTCGTTTCAAAATTCCTAATAATCAGATTTTATCACACCAAGATTTAATCAAAGGTGAAGTTAAATTCGATTTAACATTAATTAATGATCCAATTATCATTAAATCTGATGGGTTTCCTACCTATCATTTTGCTAATGTTATTGATGATCATTTAATGAATATTACCCATGTTATTAGAGGAGAAGAATGGCTACCTAGTATACCTAAACATATTCTATTATATAATGCATTTGATTGGGAAGTACCACAGTTTGGCCATTTACCTCTATTACTTAATAGTGATAAAACTAAATTATCAAAACGTAAAAATGATGTATCTGTTTCTAGTTATATAGATAAAGGTTATACTAAAGAGGCTTTAATAAACTTTTTAGCATTATTAGGTTGGCATGAAAAAGGTGATCGAGAGATCTATAGTTTAGATGAATTAATTCATTCATTCTCATTCGATAGAGTTAGTAATTCTGGCGCAGTATTTGATGTAAAAAAATTAAATTATTTTAACAATCACTATATTAAAAATTACCCAATCCATGAATTACAATCACTATTAAATGACTTTTATAGTCCGGATAATTTATTTACAGATGATATGGTTGAATTAGTACGAGAAAAAATTGATAATTTGGGCGACTTTAAAAAGTCATTAGCTTTTTTCTCATTAAATGAGATTGTATTGAATAAAGAAGATTTAGATTACATTCAATCTAAAGTGAGTAATAGTATTTTAAATACTTTTTTAGGTAAGCTCAATGAGTTAAATAATCAAGATAAAATTGAATTAAGCCATATTATTAAAGCGATACAAAGTAAAATTGAATGTAGCCCTAAAGATATTTGGAAAACAATAAGATTAGCTTTAACAGGGCAACATCACGGTCCTTCATTAAATGATATTGTTAATATTTATGGTATAAATAAAGTGATTTTTTTGTTAAAAAATTATGCCAAATAAAAATCTTATTAAATCCTATGCTAAAGTTAATTTAGGTTTAAAAATATTAGATCGCTTGCCTGATAATTATCATTCTATCTTTACAATTATGCAAGAAATTGATTTACATGATACAATTGAACTTCAAAAAAATAATACTGGCAAATTAAATATTATTTGTCAGGGCCAAATTAAAGTACCTAATAATGCTGAAAATTTATGTATGAAAGCAGCGCAGTTAATTTTTGAAAAATATAAAATTAATCATGGGTTAGATATTATTTTGAATAAAAATATACCTGTAGGTGCTGGTTTAGGTGGAGGTTCTAGCAATGCGGCTGCAATATTATGTGAACTAAATAAAATATTTAAATTAAATATTTCTAATCACAAGTTACAGGTGTTAGCATTTGAATTAGGGTGTGATATACCCTTTTTTATTAATGGCGGAATTCAAGTTTCAGAAGGAAAAGGAGAAAAATTAACAAAATTAGATATTGATTTAACTAAATATTTTTTGTTATTGATTCATCCTACTTTTCATATTTCCACAAAATGGGCTTATAGTTTTTTTAAAAATGATTTGCCCAATACATTTGATTGTAATAAATTTCGTTCCTTTCAAGGAAGTCTTGATTGGGAGTTATTTGAAAATGATTTTGAAAATATTATTAAATCAACGTATCCGGAAGTTGTAGAGATAAGAAAAGTTATGGAATCTAATTCTTCTTTATTTGTTAGCTTGTCGGGCAGTGGCTCGACTATGTTTGGTGTTTTTGAAAATTTTTTACAAGCTGATGTAACACATCAACAACTAAAAAACTATCACTGCCACATAGTGAAGCCGCTTAAAAGAAATTAAAGTTATTGGGGGATCGTCTAATGGCAGGACACATGGTTTTGGTCCATGGAATCGGGGTTCGACTCCCTGTCCCCCAGCATTATGAAGATATTTAGCGGAAAATCAAATATAGAGCTTTCTGAAAAAATCGCAAACTTAGTTGGAGTGCCACTAGGTAAGATTGATTTAGAAACTTTTAGTGACGGTGAATTACGAGTAGCTTTTAAAGAAAACATTCGAGGAGAAAATGTTTTCTTAATACAGTCTACTAACCCACCTGCTGAAAATTTAATGGAGCTATTGTTAATGTTAGATGCTGCAAAAAGAGCCTCAGCAAAGACAGTGACTGCTGTTATTCCTTATTATGGTTATGCAAGGCAAGATAGAAAAGATCAACCACGCGTACCTATATCTGCTAGAATGATATTAGATTTAATGGACACAGCTGGTGTAGATAGAATGATTACAATGGATTTACATTCGCCACAAATACAAGGATTTACTAATGTTCCCCTTGACAATTTATATTCAAGAATTGCATTATTTAACCAATTGCAAGATTATAATTTAAATATTGATAATGGAGTTGTTTTGGCACCTGATATAGGAAGCGCAAAAATGAGTCAGTCCTACGCAAAAAAACTAGGGATAGGGTTTGCATTAATTGATAAAAGAAGACCGAAGCATAATGTCGCTGAGGTTGTGAATCTAATTGGTGATTTAGAAGATAAGCATGTATTTATTATAGATGATATGATTGATACGGCTGGCACTATTTGTAATGCAGCTAAAACTGCAATGGATAATGGAGCTAAATCAGTAGTGGCAGTTGCAACTCATCCTGTTTTATCAGGACCAGCTGTTTCAAGATTAAAAGAAGCTCCTATAGAAAAAATTATTGTAAGTGATACTATTAACATAGATAAAGATAAACTATTTGATAAACTAGAAATAATATCTGTAGCTGAAGTTTTTTCTGAAGCTATTATAAGAATTAATAAAGGTGATTCAATTAGTGAATTATTTAAATAAATCGAGGTCATACAAATGAACGGACATAAAATTGAATTAGTTAAAAGAGCATTAAGTAGTAAAAAATCTTTTGTGAAAAATATAAGAAATAAGGATGAAATTCCAGGAATTTATTATTCCCACGATTCTAAGGAAAGTATACCATTTAGTGTTAATAAAAAAATAATGTATGAAGCATTTAAAGCGGAAGTTCAAGTTTACCAAATTTCTGTTGGTTCAAAAGATAGAGATGTTATCATTAAGTCAGTACAGTACCACCCAATTACTGAACAGATGCTTCACATAGATTTATATGGAGTAAAAATGGACCAAGAAGTTACTGTAAAGGTGCCATTAGAAATTACTGGGCAAGCAATTGGGTTAACTTCTGGAGGTGTTTTAAATCAGGTTTTAACTGAAATAGAAGTTTCATGTTTGCCTGGAAATATTCCGCAAAATATTTCTATTGATATCACAGATTTAGATTTGGGAGATGCAATTCGTTTAGCTCAAATTCCTATTTCAGATGATGTTACAATAGTGGGTGATGAAGATAATTTAGTAGTATCTATAATCCAGCCAACAAAAGAAGTAGAAGTATCTGAAGAAATGGAAATGGATGATTCTATTGAAGGAGAATCTTCAGATATAGACAGCTCAGAGTCAGAAGAAAATAATGAAGAGAACTCAGAGTAAATGATTATAGTTGGATTAGGTAATCCTGGTGAGCAATACGTTAATACAAAACATAATGCCGGGTACTGGGTTTTAGACCAATTAGCTAATGAATTTAATTTAAAATTCAAACTTGGCAAGGGTGAATATATGCATGCAAAAAATTCAGATATGTCTTTGGTGAAACCAATTGGATATATGAATAATAGTGGAGTGGCATTAAAACAATACATAGATTACTTTAATATTGATATTAGTAAAATTCTTATAGTTTATGATGATGCAGATTTACCATTAGGAAGTATTAAATTTAAATCTAAAGGAAGCTCAGGTGGCCAAAAAGGTATTGAATCTATTATTTACCATCTTAAAAACGATCAATTTTTAAGATTAAAAATTGGTATTTCAACCAATACAAAGCATCAATCACTTTCATCATATGTACTTTCACCTTTTAAAAACAAAGAGAAAAGTATTGTTCAATCAGTTATAATAGAATCTGTTGAGGCGATTAAATTTTTAATTAATAATAATATTAATGAAACAATGAATAAATATAATAAGAAAAACAAGGAGTGCAATTAAATGGAATATATTTTAGAAAACAAGTCAATTTTATTATTATCAGGATTGTTGGCTTTAATTTTTGTCTTTATAAAAGACAAATGGGTCACAAATCAGCCTGTAGGTAATGAAAAAATGGCGACTATTGCAAAAAATATATCAGATGGCGCAATGTCATTTTTAAAAGCAGAGTATACAATTTTATCTTTTTTTGTGATAGTTGTAGGGGGATTGTTAACATATTTGGGCTCTCAAAATGAGAACAGTCATGCTCTACTAGGTTTTTCTTTTTTAATGGGGGCTATATGTTCTGGGTTAGCAGGATTTATAGGTATGAAGGTTGCTACTAAAGCTAATGTAAGAACTACTAATGCTGCCCAAAATTCATTAGGGGAAGCACTTAATATTGCATTTTCTGGTGGTGCAGTTATGGGTCTTGGTGTAGTTGGTTTAGGTATGTTAGGTTTAACAGGCTTATATTTATTTTATGAGGCTACATTTACATTATGGACTTTAGATCAACGTTTAGAAGTATTAACTGGTTTTTCATTTGGTGCCTCATCAATTGCACTTTTTGCTAGAGTTGGAGGTGGTATTTATACAAAAGCAGCAGATGTAGGGGCAGATTTAGTTGGTAAAGTTGAAGCAGGTATACCAGAAGATCATCCATTAAATCCCGCAACTATTGCAGACAATGTTGGAGATAATGTTGGAGATGTTGCAGGTATGGGTGCTGATTTATTTGAATCATATGTTGGCTCAATAATTGCAACAATGGTTTTAGGTGCCGCACTCTTTGCTGCCAATGGAAGTGATGATATGAGCTTTGTAATTTTACCTTTAGTGTTAGCTGCTACAGGCATCTTATGTTCAATTATTGGAACTTTTTTTGTAAAAGTTACTGATGGAGGGAGCCCACATAAAGCACTTAATTTAGGTGAGTTCTTATCTGCCTTATTAATGCTAATTGCTTCTTACTTTATAATTACAAATTTATTACCAAATAGTTGGAATTTTAATGGTATAACATACAATTCCCATGGTGCTTTTTTTGCAACGATAGCTGGATTAATAGCAGGCTTGTCAGTAGGTAAAGTCACTGAGTATTATACGGGTACAGGAACAAAACCTGTTAGTGATATTGTCAAACAATCTGAAACTGGTGCAGCAACAAATATTATAGCTGGTTTAGGAATTGGTATGATGTCAACAGCAATTCCTATTTTATTAATTTCTGCAGCAATTTTAATTGCACATAGTTATGCTGGATTATATGGTATAGCTATTGCTGCTGTTGGTATGTTAGCTAATACTGGCATACAACTTGCAGTTGATGCATATGGTCCAATTTCAGATAATGCAGGTGGTATTGCAGAAATGGCTGAATTACCATCTGAAGTTAGAAATAGAACGGATGAATTAGATGCGGTTGGAAATACAACTGCGGCAATAGGTAAAGGCTTTGCAATTGCATCAGCAGCTTTAACGGCGCTTGCATTATTTGCTGCTTTTGCTGGGAAAGCTAAAATAGATCATATTGATATAATGGAACCAACTGTTATGGTTGGATTATTAATTGGATCAATGCTTCCATTTGTTTTTTCAGCACTTGCAATGAATGCTGTAGGAAGAGCTGCGATGAGTATGATTCAAGAAGTAAGAAGACAATTTAATGATATTCCAGCTTTGAAAGCTGCATTAGAAATAATGAGAAAATATGATGCAGATTTAAGTACGGCTACAGAAGAAGATAGAAAAATATTTGATGAAGCAGATGGTAAGGCTGAATACGATAAATGCGTTGAAATCTCAACACAAGCCTCAATAAGAGAAATGGTACTACCTGGTTTGTTAGCTGTATTCATTCCAATTTTAATTGGCTTTGGTGGAGGTAAAGAAATGCTCGGTGGAGTTTTAGCGGGTGTTACTGCATGCGGAGTTTTGATGGCAATTTTTCAATCAAACGCTGGTGGTGCTTGGGATAATGCAAAGAAAACTATAGAAGAAGAAGGTCGCAAAGGAACTGATGCACATAAAGCTGCTGTTGTTGGTGATACTGTGGGTGATCCATTTAAAGATACTTCAGGGCCTTCATTAAATATTTTAATTAAATTAATGTCAGTTGTTGCGCTAGTGATAGCGTCTTCAATTATATAAAGGAGACTTATTTATGGCATATTATGAAACTATGTATATTGTTCACCCTGCGCTAGAAGCAGGAAGATTAAAAGACTTAATTGTCTCAGTAGAATCCACTGTTAAAGAGTTTGGTGGCACAACACATACAATTGAAGCATGGGGTAAGAAGAAGTTAGCATACCCAATTAATAAAGAAAAATATGGTATGTATGTATTATTTCAATTTGAATCAGATGGCACAAAAAATAAGGAGTTAAATACAACCTTAGATCACAACACTAATGTTTTAGCTTATTTAACTACAAAAATTGATAAAAATCAATTATTAGAAGAGAAATCTTCACTTGACAATCAATTAGGCTTACTTAATAAAGATGAATCAAAGCCAACTGAAACAACCAAGGAAAAAATATCCAATGATACTTCTACAGAAGAGTCAAGTAAAACTACAGAAAGTAGTGAAGCTGAATCTAATGAAACAGAAGAAAAGAAAGAGGAGAATTAATTATGGCTGGTTTATCTTATCAGAAAAAAATATGTCCTTTTAAGGAAAATAAAGATTTAGTTAAAATGATTAATTATAAAGAATATAAATTTCTCAGAAAATTTTTAACTGATCAAGGAAAAATAATTCCAGGTTATGTGACAGGTGTATCTGCAAAATACCAAAGGTTAATTGCAAAAGAAATCAAAAAAGCACGTAATATTGCGCTTTTACCATATCACGTAGATCCAAGAAACATATAAAGGGAGAAAAGTAAAATGAAAATTATTTTATTACAAAGTGTTCGTGGTTTAGGTGATCCAGGACAATTAGTTAATGTTAAATCTGGCTATGCAAGAAATTATTTAATCCCTAATGATATGGCAATTTACGCTACAAAAGGTAATATTTCTCAAGCTGAATTTCAAATTGCTAAAACTAAAGAACTAGAAGAAAAACGTATAGCAGAATTGCAAGAAGTTTGTAATAAGCTAAATAAAGTAACTCTAAAATATGAATTACAAGCTTCTGAAGAAGATAAATTATTTGGTTCTGTAACACCTCAAATGGTTTCTGAACAATTATTAGAAAATGGTTTTAATGTTGAAAAAAAAGATATTGCAATTCCGGACCCTATTAAAAGTATTGGAAGTCATTATGTAGATATTTTTTTACATAAAGATGTAGTTGCAAAAGTTAAAGTTAAAGTTAAAGCCTTATCAGTATAACTTTAAGTTAATGTATGTATGCTCAAGTTTGTTTTCCATTTTTTAGTAGTAAAACGTTTACGTATAAAATCCCCAGAAAATATTTAAGTATATTAAAAGCTGGGGATTTAGTAGAAGTAAAATTCAAAAATAAAGTATGCAAAGGATTTGTTACCTCTTTAGCTAATCGCATTACTTTTAAAGGTTCTTTAAATCAAATTATATCTATAAAAAAAAACAACAAAATTCCTCAAGATTTATGGAAAACATTATTATGGATGTCTAATTATTACGTAACTCCAATTGGTAAAATTACCCAAACAACTATTTCTTGGGCATTTAAAGATAATACTGTAAAAAACAAAGCAATTAAAGGTTTTGAAGGTAATTTAAAATCAGTAGAATCATTAATTTTAAATAAAGATCAAACAAAAGTTTTTAATAAGATTAATGATAATTATGAGATAAATAAAAAACCTCAGTTTTTATATGGTGTTCCAGGTAGTGGTAAAACTGAAGTTTATTTAAAGCTAGCAGCAAAAACTTTACTAAGCAATCAATCATCTTTAATATTAATACCTGAAATAGCATTATCATCACAAATTTTTTTAAGATTTCAAACTTATTTTGGAGAAAAAGTACTATTATGGCATAGTCAATCAACAGATTCATATAAAAAAAAGGTACTAAATAAGTTAAATGAAAATGATTCTTATATAGTTATAGGTGCAAGAAGTGCATTATTTACACCTATATCAAATTTAGGATTAATTGTAGTTGATGAAGAACATGATGCTTCCTATAAAGAATCTGAAAGACAACCATGTTACCATGCTCGAGATTTATCAATTATAAGATCTAAATATGCAAATGCACTTATATTATTAGGTAGCGCAACTCCTAGTTTAGAAACTTATTATAATGCAATGATTATTAATAAATATGACATTCATGAATTAAAAAATCGATATGGTAATGCACAATTACCCCAAGTAAAAATAATCGATATGAATCAAAATAAAGGAAATACTAATAATCAAAATTTATTAAGTACTGCTTTAATTAATAAAATAAATACCACACTAGATAAAAAAGAGCAAGTATTAATATTGCATAATAGAAGAGGTTTTTCCTCTATTAAGATTTGTACAGAATCTGATGAAATATTAAAATGTAAAAATTGTGACGTTATTTTAACATTTCATGCTGAATTAAACCAATTAATTTGTCATCATTGTCATCAAAAGCAATCTTTTCAAAAGTATACTAAACAAGATATTTCATTTTTGGGTTACGGCACTGAACAAATAGAAACGGTTTTAAATCAATTATTTCCTAAAGCAGGAGTTATTCGAATGGATTCTGATTCAGCAAACTCCCTAAAAAAACAAAAAGATATTTTAACTAAATTTAAAAATAAAGAATTTAATATATTACTAGGAACTCAAATGATTGCTAAAGGTTTAGATTTTAGTAATATAACTTTAGTTGCTGTTATGCATGCAGAATTAGGCATGTTAATTCCAGACTACAGATCACATGAACGAATGTTTCAATTATTATATCAAGTTATCGGACGTTCAGGTAGAAGTAGTAAAATAGGAAATGCAATTATTCAAACATATCAACCAGATAACCATTTAATACAAATGGCAACTAATTATCAGTCTAAGAAATTTTATAATTTAAATTTAGAAAGCAGAAAATCTTTACAATACCCTCCTTTTGTTAGATTAGTACGATTTATTTTTCAATCTAAAAATATAAATAAATGTAGAGACAGTGCTAATAAAGTGTATAAAATATTAAATGCAAAATTTTCTAACTCTATCATAGGACCTTTGCCATGCCCAATAGAACGATTGGCTAATCAAGAAAGGTTTCATATTATATTAAAAATTAAACCTGAAAAGTTGAAAAGCAGTCTTATTGAAATAAAAAAAATTCAAGATAAAAAAAATAGTTTAATTAGCACTAATGTTAAATTATTAATAGATGTTGATTCTATTTCAGTTTTATAAAAATGAGTACTAAATTCATCGTTATGCATATATTATTATTATTATTATTCTCTTTTAGTTTTGGGACATCAAGTTATGGAGGATTATTATTACCTAATTCAACAACTAGTTTAATTTCTTATAATCAAGATTATATTGTAGGAAAAAATATTTTATTGGATGTAAAATCGATCAATAAAATATCATCTCATTATATTAGTTTTCCTAATACTATTACTGTTGGTGTATTTGATTACCAGTATAAAACAAAATTATATAAGATAAACTCAAGTATATCGATTATTAATTATGGAGATTTTGAAGATTCTGAATCATATTATACTTTTTCATCAAATGATTATATTTTAAAAAATAGTTTTTTAAAGGATTTAAATAAAAATATTTATGCAAGCTTTGATTTGAAATATTTATACAGTGAAATTGATATATATACTTCAAGTACACTTTTAACCAAATTCAGTTTATTTTATCATCATCAACGTTTTCTTTGGCAATTGTTTGTTGACAATTATGGATTTATATTGAATGATTATACAACATATAATGATAAAACTCCTGTGTCATTTGGTTACAATTTCATTTTTACACCAAAATATATCAATTCTATTATTTCAATCAATTATAATATATATGAGGATTATGATGTTTTTAATGTAAGTAGTGAATTATTTTTAATGAAAAATTCATCTGTTATGTTTGGTTTTTCATCCTTATCTAAAGATTTATATTACGGTGAATTTTATAATGATTTTTTAACAGGATTAAGTTTTTCATTCAATAGTAAATATAAAAATTATTCCATTAATTTAGGATTTAAAAACTTAGGTGCAGTTGGCACTAGCACTTCATTTACTATTCAAAAATCCTTAAATTAGTTTTAATTCTTTGGCAACTTTTTCAAATGCATTAATTGCTAATTTTAAATCTTTTTGTGTGTGCCCTGCACTTATTTGAACTCTAATACGTGCTTGATTTTTAGGGACTACAGGAAATGAAAAACTGATGACATAAATATTTTCTTCTAATAATTTTTCTGCCATTTTTTGAGCAATTTTAGCATCTCCAATCATAATAGGCACAATAGGATGTATGCCTTCCTTAATAGTTAGGCCTATCTCTTTAATATGTTCACGAAAATAAAGAGTATTTTCATTTAATTTTTTAATCAGATTACTACTATTTTTAAGCATATCTAATACCGTAATAGATGCAGCAACAATTACAGGAGCAAGAGAATTACTAAACAGATAAGGTCTAGATTTTTGTCTTAACATATCAATAATTTCAGCATTAGCTGATGTAAAACCTCCAGATGCACCTCCTAAAGCTTTTCCTAAAGTTGATGTAATAATATCTACTTGATTTATTACATTATAATATTCTGCGGAACCTCGTCCTGTTTTTCCTACAAAACCTGTGGCGTGAGAATCATCAACATGTACTAATGCTTTATATTTTTTAGCTAATGCACATATTTTATCTAATTTTGCAATATAACCATCCATTGAAAATACACCATCAGTGGTTATTAATCTTAATCTATGTTTTTTTGTTTTTTGCAATATTTTTTCAAGTTCATCCATATTTGAATTAGCATATCTATACCTATCTGCTTTACAAAGTCGTACGCCATCTATTATACTTGCATGGTTTAAAGAATCTGAGATAATCGCATCTTCTTTATTTAAAATTGTTTCAAATAGGCCCCCATTTGCATCAAAACACGAAGTATATAAAATTGTATCTTCCTTATTTAAAAATTCAGAAATCTTATTCTCTAATGTTTTATGTATTGTTTGTGTGCCGCAAATAAATCTAACGGAGCTAAGTCCAAAGCCCCATTTTTTAAGTGCATTTTGGCCGGATTCAATAATTTCTCTATTATTTGATAAACCTAAATAATTATTTGCACAAAAATTTAAAACTTTTTTATTTTTTACATTAATTATTGACTTTTGATCCGACTCAATTTTTCGTTCACTTTTATATAAACCATCTTTTTTTATTTGATTTAATTCAGTTTCTAATATATTTTTATTTGTATACATAATTAACTCTTATTATTGTAATGTTCTTTTATTTTAGGTATTAAATATTTATCAAAAGCATTATCAAAATTATATTTAGGAATCCAATTCCAATCTTTTTCAGCAGCTTTTTGATCTAAATTTGAAGGCCAACTATCAATTAGTTCCTGCCTTTGCTTATTAATATCATAATCTAGCTTAAATTTTGGAAAATATTTTTTTAGTTTTTTATATATTTTTTTAACGTCAGGATTAAATGCTTGAATATGGTAGACATCTTTTGTTAAATATTTTTTTTCAGCATTCATTAAAGATATGATGGCTCTAATCGCATCTGGCATTACCATAAAAGGAATACAAGATTCTGAATTTACAAAGCATGTATAATTCTCATTTTTCATTGCTTTATGAATCATTTCAGGAGCATAATCACTAGTTCCTCCATGTGGCAGTGTATCGGCGCTAATTATACCTGAAAATCTTAAACATCTGAAATCTAGGTTGTTGATTAATTTTGAATAGTTACTAAAGTAAGCACCTAAATTTTCACAATATAATTTATTACACCCATACATATTATTAGGATTACAAAATTCATCTTCAGTGATTGCTGCTTTATTATTATCATTTAAACAATATACTGCTATAGAGCTAGCAAAGAAAAATTTAACTAAATTTTCTGATGCATTGATTTCTGAGATTAAATTTAAAAATCCATCAACATTAATTTGATGTGATAAAAATGGTATAGACTCTGCTTTAGTGCTTAATATTGCAGCTAAATGATATACTTCAGTTATTTTATTATCAGAGAATATTTTTTTAATTAAATCTTTATCTCTTATGTCTCCTACATAGGCTTTATTCAGATAGGATTCAATTTCAGAATTTACAGATTTCATATCCAATCCAATAATTGATCTTTCTTCAGTTTGAGATAATTTTTTAATAAGCGCACTGCCCATTTCGCCATTAATACCAGTTATTAAGATCATTATAATCCCTTAATTAATAATTTTTACAACTAAATTTACAACTTATAATATTAATTTTAAATCTTACATTTATTTATATTATGATATGAACAGATATTTATTTTATACTTTTTCATTTATATTAATTGCATGCTCTCAAGATAGTATAACAGAGAATCAGGATGATTCTAATATAATTAGTTTTGGGTCTGACCAAACATTAGACGTAATAACTTGGAATTTAGAATGGTTTCCTAAACATGAAAGTACAATATCTTACGTATCTGATTTCATCCTTAGGTTATCTCCAGATATTATTGCATTACAAGAAATTGCAGATCAATACTCTTTTGAATATTTAATTGAATCTTTAGGTGACGGCTGGGTTGGGTATAGAGATAATACAGATTATCAAGAACTAGCATATATCATTAATCTAAATCAAGTTCATTTAGTGGAGCAACCTTATACAATTTTAGATGAATATGAATATTATTTTGCTTACAGGCCTCCTTATGTTTTAAACATCGAATTTAACGGAAAAATATTTTTCATTATCGATATTCATTTAAAATGTTGTGATGGTTCTGAAAGTCGTAGAATTGCCTCAGCTCAATATTTAAAAAATTATGTAGATATTTATCATGATGATGATAATATAATTATTTTGGGCGATTTTAATGATGAATTAACAGACCCAACAAATCAAAATGTATTTTTAAATTTTTTAAATGATTCAGTTAATTATTTCTTCACTGATTTACATATTGCTGAAGGCTCTTCAAATAATTGGTCGTTTCCTAATTGGCCTAGTCATTTAGATCATATTTTAGTTTCTAATGAAGTGTTAGATTTTGATATAGAAACTAATACTCTAAAATTAGATAATTATATGATTGGGGGATGGCAGAAATATGATAATTATATATCAGATCATCGACCTGTAGGTATTAGTTTATTACCCAATCAATAATTTTATAGGCAATTCTATCTTTTCTATCTTTTGTTAGTTCAACTTTAGTTCCATCTTTATTAAAGATATAAACATGATTAGTATTAGAATTAAATCCAGCACCTTCTTCATTTGCGTAATTTAATATTATAAAATCTGCTTTTTTATTTTTCATTTTATTCTGCGCATTTTTAATACCTTGTTCTGTTTCTAAAGCAAACGCAATAATTTTAGCATCTGTTTTAGATGAAATATTTTTTATAATATCTGGATTTTTTTTCAATTCTAAAGTTAATTTTTCATCACCTTTTTTTATTTTTTTACCTTTTATTTTTTTAGGTCCATAATCCGCTACAGCTGCACACATAAAAATGTAATCAATTTTTTTTAAATTAATTTTATCAAAGGATTCTAGTAAATCGTTTGCTGTTGTGATATTTATTAATTCAGCTTCAGGGTGAGGATTTAAATGTACTGGTCCTGAAATCAATTTCACTTTTGCACCAAAGTTACATGCAGCATCTGCTATGGCATAGCCCATTTTCCCCGATGAATAATTTGAAATAAATCGTACGGGGTCTATTGGTTCTAATGT
>CEOP01061344.1_pt1 | contig 19169 bp, 18 predicted proteins | sample 361301 | NCBI WGS metagenome assembly CEOP01 (sample SAMEA2619548, study PRJEB7988) | marine metagenome | biome: marine biome (ENVO:00000447); feature: deep chlorophyll maximum layer (ENVO:xxxxxxxx); material: "saline water (ENVO:00002010), including plankton (ENVO:xxxxxxxx)" | depth 55 m
AGATTCTATACTATCATTTTCCATGTATACTGGTTGAATGTAATGATGCTCAAAACCTAATTTGAGTTCATCATACATAGAAAGATCTTGCCCACAATATACTACCTTCAATTCATTTCCAAATCTTTGACTGATTTTGGAATTAGGATACATTTGATCTTTTGGAGATACACAAATCCAGTCAATTACTGGGTCTACAGGTATTGTTCCATTAGTTTCAATCGATAGATGAATTTCTTTCTCTTTCAAAATAATACCAATAGTTGCTAAATCTTGCATAGCAGGTTCGCCTCCCGTGAAAATGACTCTTTTACAGTTGAATGAGAGGATTTTTTCTACTATCTCAGCCAAAGTCATTTCTTCATACGTGAGAAAGTCAGTATCACACCATTCACATCTCAAGTTACAATTACCAAATCGAACAAATACATGAGGTACTCCTGTATGGAATCCTTCGCCCTGAACTGAATGAAAAATCTCAACAATTGGGTATTTATTCTCGTCCATTTTAGCACCCCGGAATTTCCTCTGCCGTATCATGACTGCAAATCCAATCACTATGAGAAGATACAGCAGTATTGAACGCTACATCGCCATAATTTGCGGCTTCACTGCCATGAGAAGTTAAACCAATCACTTGCCATTTACCCTGAATAAGAGCAAAAGTAGGACCACCAGAATCTCCTGCTACACTAGTTCCTTCAAGATCAGTAGGTTGAGGATTACTATCACCTTTACCACCGTAGGAATAATCGCCCTGAGCAAAACTGTAAGACTTGCCCTTTGCTAAACCATTATTATCAGAAGATGGACTATCAAAATCGTATACTACCCATCCACCTTTCCATTTATCTTGACCATCAAAATTAATCGATGAATCGATGTCTAGAACTACCCTGTCAAGAGTATTTTCCCAAGCTCTTCTTTTCGAATATAAGCCATCACTATCTGTTAAACAATAATCGGTACACATCGAATTTCCTTCATTATAGTCCCCGTAACCTGAAACATATATCGATGAACCAAGTAATTGTTCACCATCTATCAAATCAGTGTCATTATTCCAATGAGCAATTGATATGTCTTCTGTAATTGAGATTGATTCGGCTAGTTTAATTAGAGCAATATCAGTACCTTCTTCTAATATTTCATCAATCTCAGATGAGGAATATTTCTCAGCATATGGCCATCCAGGATGAATGTAGTAATCAGAAATCGGTGATTGTGCAACTGCTAATTGGTAATCATTTCCAAACCAAACATTTGTTTCTGAAACTTCCAGTCCTTCAACAACATGAGCTGCTGTCAATACCCATCTTTCTCCAATCAATACACCTGAACCAGAATATACTTCTCCATCTGAAGTTGCACCTTCAATGTATACTACGCTACTAAAATCAGGATAATTTGTTGAATCGTATGGAGCCATATTATCACCTAGATTTTCAAACAATGCGTTTGATACATCGTCTCTAAAACCAAATTCAGGAGTATTATCAGGTGAATCAAAAATCACGACAGCAGTTACAGCGATAATCAACATGGCAACAACTATCAAAACAAATATTACTACTCCAATAACTATCAATATAGTACGATCTTTCTTTTTTTGTTGAACTGCTGGAACATAGAAATTTGTGTTATGATTGAGATTTTGTTGATTCACAATAGGATAGAAATTCGGATAGTACATTCGAGTATAATGTAAAGCATGCTCAGGAATATGCCCCTGAGCAATTAGAGAATCGTAATACAATTGATCATTATTCATCATATCACATCAAGAATCTAATGCCCTAGATTGAATTAATTGCATTAATTCAGATCTTGCATCAGATTTATCAAAAAATACGCCTTTCATCGAACTAGTAGTCATAACTGCATTCTGCTTAGCAACTCCTCTGCATCTCATACATCCATGACGTGCTTCGACAATTACAGCACAACCTAATGGAGAAATATGAGTCTCTAAATCATCAGCAACAGATTTTGTAATCCTCTCTTGATTCTGCAATCTTCTAGCGTGCATGTCTACAAGACGTGCTAATTTACTAATTCCTACAATTCTATCAACTGGTATGTATGCAACATGGGCTTTACCACTAAATGGTTGAAGATGATGTTCGCAAGTTGAGTGAAATTCGATATCTCTTAACAATACAATCCCATCATATCCTTCCGCATTGAACGTAGATGACAATACATCTGCAGCATCCAAATCATATCCAGAAAAAATCTCATCGAACGATTCAATTACTCTTTTTGGAGTATCCATAAGACCTTCTCGTGAAGAATCTGATTCTAGATAACTAAGTAGTGTTTTTACAGCTTGTTCTGCCTCTTCTTTACCAACCATTATTATTCCTCCAACCTACCATGTCTTGCATCAATTTCATCCAATTGATCTAATAATTTTCTACATGCTGTTCTGATAGCGTCTGCTAAACTAACATACTTTTTATCATCGCCAACATGTCTCTTCAAATCCTCAACAATCTGCTGAGGCATATCTAGACTGACCTTAGGCATATATTGCCGTATAGATAACCAGTAATAATACCATAGTATTACCTGAGTAATATCATGATATGCTTTCAACCAAGTCTTCTCTATTGAATTGTTTAGATGCCCATCCTGTAGCAATCAACGCATAGAGAATACTACTGCCCATCCATAACATTGCATGAATAATTGAAACATCGCCCAACAAAGATGCCCTCATTCCTAAACATATGTTGAATATTGGAGCAATAAACCACCATGCTTCGATGTTTTCCATATTCACGAACTGTGCAAATAATGCCGGGCCAATGAATAGGATTACCATAGGACCTAGTGTAGATCCAGCTTCTTTCACAGACCTTGCCCTCATTGCAACAGCCATTTCTACAGCGACGACGAAAATTGCGAATAGTAAAATTGTGACTACGAAAAGAATCCAACCTACTATCGATACAGATGGCGGTGTTAACACCCCTGCTGCTAAGAATCTAATTGCAACGAATAATCCTACCAATTGCAATAGTACTGATGCGCTAGCAATTATTGCTACTGCTAACCATTTACCCCACATAAGATCAGATCTTGCAACTGGTGTAGTCAATAATGCTTCTAATGTTCCTCTTTCACGTTCTCCTGCAGTAAGATCAATCGATGGTTGTACTGCAGATGTTGCAGTCCATAATGAGATAATAAATGGAACAAATAATGCAAATGTAAAGGCTGCTTGCTCACCAGATGTTGCAATATCTGCTGCTTCTACAGTCCCGTCCCATGTGACTGGATCGTAAACATCATCACGATCTAATTGATTCTCAGATAAAGTAGAATCAATTATTTCATCTTCCCAAATATCGATTTGGTTAAGCAACCTTGCCCTAGCCTCTCTGGATAATTCATCAGTACTATCTGAAAATATTACATATTCCCAATTTTCTGAAGCGTTGCCATCTCCATCACGAAGTAACAAAATAGCATCAAATTCTCCGTTTCTAATAGATAATGAGGCTTCATCTCTCAGAATCTCGTGATCTGAAAGTGACTTATTTTCATCAAAAGTAGTATTACTATAGTGAACAATTACTGAAGATGAATTCAAGAGTTGAATTAATTCATTAGGATTATCTTCTCCTTCCTCAATTAATAATTGTACAGAAACAGAATATTCCCCTAGTTCTTCAGCTTCCCCCTGTAAAAACATAGGAACTGCAACAAAAATAATTGGGAAAAGAATTAGTGGAACTAGTAACATTGCTGCTAATGTTCTCCAGTCTCTAACGAAATCTAGTAATTCTTTAGATGTTACAGTCCAAACAATTTGAAGTCGACTCATTCTTCTTCACCTCCATTATGTGTACGATTTTTTCTAGAAAATATCCCAAGCAAAATATTAGAAATTGTAGATGCTTTCTCTATGGGTTCGCTTCTTGCTACATCTCGAGTCAATGATATGTATGCATCTTCAAGATCTTCGGAGGATGTATCTTCAAGTAACTCACTTGGAGATCCATCTGCTCGAACTGTACCATTATGTAGAATTATTATTCTATCACATATTCTCTGAGCCTCAGATAACATGTGAGTACTGTATATCACAGTGCCCCCATCATCCCCTAGTTGTTTTACTAAATCTCTTACTTTCCTTGCACTTGTAACATCTAATCCAGCTGTCGGCTCATCCAATAACAATAGATCAGGACCATGTGCAATTGCTCGAATCAATGCAATTTTTTGGCGCATACCTCTAGAAAAACCACGAGTAGGGCGATGTAATTCATCTTCAATATCAAGAGCTTTAGCAAATCTATGTGTTCTATCCCATGACTTCTCATCATTACGACCATGTATTCTAGTATGATATCGAATATTTTCCCACGCTGTCAATCTACTGTACAATCCTGTTGATTCTGGGACGACTCCCAGTCTTTCTCTAACCTCATCAACTGGTTTATTTTCTCCATCGTCAACGAATCTTACTGTGCCATATGAAGGTCGATAAACTCCACATAATAGTCTAAGGAGAGTGGTTTTTCCTGCCCCGTTTCCACCAACTAATCCTACAATTTCTCCTTTATTTAATTGAATAGTTACGTTTGAAAGCGCTGCTACATCTCCAAAATTTTTCGACACTCCGTCTACTACTAGCAGAGGAGAAGGCATTTTTCACCTCAAGATATTACTGATTCCACCGCAGCACTGAGTCCGGGGTGGGCTTCTTCAACATGATTAGATCTAGAAACTAAAGCAGACATATGTGAAGCTAATTCATTTCTATCGATACCAGCATCAATTAGATTTGCAATCATCATCATTCCCCCTTGGATTGCACCGGCATCAAGATAAGCATCATTAGAAATTGTACCTTCTGATCTTAAAGAATCTAAAGCATTAGCAAGAGAGTCAATCAACTCCCTTACTGCACTTGATTCAATAGTTAAAATAGAGTTTGAAATTGGCGTCAATACTGATTGCATCATCCTATCCGAACCATTGGGCCCATTTTACTCCATCGGGTTTTACGTTCTCTGAACAATCTCAACTAGAACTCCTCCAGTTGACTTAGGATGAACAAAAGCAATCATTGATCCATGGGCTCCAATTCGAGGGATGTCATCAATCATTTGAACTCCATTTTCTAGTAAGATACTGATAGTATGTTCAATATTTTCTACTCGAAATGCAATCTGTTGTATACCTTCACCACGTTTTTCGATAAAACGGCCTATGGGTGATTCAGGACTTGTTGCTTGAAGTAATTCTATTCTTGGAGGGACATCAGACTCACCACTGGTAGAAAAAAAACGAGCAATCACTCTATCATTTGGTAATTCTTCATCTTCCCCCATAATCAATCCCAAAGCTACCCAAAATGGAGTTCTGTGATCGAGACTATTCACTGCTATACCAATATGATCAATTTCAATACTCATTTTTACACCTCAAATTCCACTAGGAGCTCTCCAAGTTCCGAAAACAGATTTCATTGCATTCATGACTTCTCCAACTGTTGCACCTGATTTTACGGCGTTCAAAATATGAGGGAACAATTGGCCATTAGAATCGCAAGCAATAGTCAATTCATTCAAACTATTTTTTACATTATTCTCATTTCTAGAAGATCTATGAGATTTTAATCGTTCAATTTGATTCTTTACATTTTCCGGATTTAAAACCTGCCCAGCATCCTTAATTTCTGAATTATCAATAGCATGATTTACACCAACTATCTTTCGACTCCCAGATTCAATGTCGGATAATTGGGACCATGCTGAATCGTGAATAGCACGTTGTTGAAATCCTCTTTCAATTCCATTCATAGCACCACCATTTTTGATAATTTCATCAATTTTTGTAGATGCTTTATCACGAATCTGTTTGGTTAGATATTCTACATGAACAGAACCAGAAAGGGGGTCAACAACCTCAGGTACTCCAGTTTCTTCACTAAGAATTTGTTGAGTCCGTAATGCAATCTTCACTGATTCTTCTGTAGGTAATCCTAGAGCTTCATCGAATGCATTTGTGTGCAATGATTGTGTTCCACCTAAAATGGCCGCTAATGCTTGGTAACTCACTCTTACAACATTGTTCATTGGCTGCTGCGCTGTCAAGGATACTCCTGCAGTTTGCGTATGAAACCGTAATTGCGAAGATTTAGGATTAGTTGGATTATATCTTTCTGTAACAATATTATGCCATAATTCACGAGCGGCTCTAAATTTAGCAATTTCTTCGAAGAAATCATTATGGCATCCAAAGAAAAACGATATTCTAGGAGCAAACGTGTCTATATCAAGACCAGAACGTATGGCTGCATCTACATATTCAATAGCGTTAGATAACGTGAAGGCTACTTCTTCAATTGCTGTCGAACCAGCTTCTCTAATATGATATCCACTAATTGAAATTGTATTCCACATTGGAGTATTTTCTGCACACCATTTCATTACATCAGTCGTTAATCGCAGACTTGGTTCAGGAGGAAAAACATAGAGTCCGCGGGCAATATATTCCTTGAGAATATCATTTTGTATGGTGCCCCTCAATTGATCTCTAGGAACACCGTTTTCATCGGCTATCGCTACATAAAGTGCAAACAAAATAGATGCTGGAGCGTTGATAGTCATTGATGTGGAAACCTGACCTAAGTCAATCCCCTCGAATAATAATCTCATATCATCTACTGAATCAATGGCGACCCCTACTTTCCCAACTTCGCCGAACGATAAGGAATCATCACTATCCATTCCTAGTTGAGTAGGTAAATCAAATGCAACACTCAAGCCTTTTTGTCCTTCTTCTAGTAGTAACTTGAAACGTTCATTGGTTTCCTCCGCAGTAGAAAAACCAGCATATTGACGCATAGTCCATCTTCTAGACCTATACATTTTTTCGTGGATACCACGAGTATATGGTGGACTACCTGATGCTGAATCATTAGAAATTGGAACACCTGGGAATTCAATTCCGCCAAGAGTTCGCCCTTCGCGTTGGTCCGAATCCATGAATTGGCATAGGGGTAACGAACATCATACTGTCGTTCATCTGCGAGTGGTATATGAATCAATAACTGATATCAAACGATCACACTGCTCCTCTGTAATAGCTCCTGAAGTTACACGTTCACGAACAAATTCCTTTGCGGCATTGGCATCTTGTCTCTCTCCTTTAGCCCATATACTTCCGAGTAAAACTGAATGGTGTTCAGGAGAAACTTCAATCTCCTTCAATAATGATCTCATTTCGTACCTGTATTCTACATGTCTAGAACGATTCAGTCGACGAGCACGAGTTGCACGTTGTTCCACCCTCTGATTATTCTTTTTAGCCTTTGAAATTCTACGAGGAACTCGCTCTTTCTTTACTTCTGCAGGCTCTGGTTTTGGAGTTTGTGAACTAATCTGAGCATATCCTTGAGCTCGTGCAAATTCTTGAGCACCTTTGAGCAAATTAGAGGTTCGATCTTCATCAGATTGAACCTCAACCACTTGCTCTTCAGCATTAGTCTCAATAGTAGTTAATCCAAGTGATTTACGTTCTGCTCCATCCTGAATTGAAGTTTCTTCAGGTGCAGCAATAGCAACATCTTCAACAATTTCTGCTGAGGGTGATTCGACTTCTTCGGATACTTCTTCAGATGCTTCTTCGACTACTTCAGGTTCAACTGGCTCTGAAGGAACAATATCTCCATACTGCTTCTGAACTGGAGCAACAGGTGTTGATTGTGATAGAGTAGGAGCGATAGATTCTTGAGGATTTTCAGCAGTGGGAGGTGGAGTCAAACCAGGTGTTGGGTTGGTTGGTTGAGGACGAGGTCGAGGAGGGGCTCTCCGTCGTCCACCCTTTCCTCTACGTGCCAGAACTCGTCCTCCAATACTTATTCCGTAGAATTCCCCCTCTAAAGGGTTCCTAGACTCAAGACCATGCAATGGCAGTCATATCGGTTCTTAGCATCTGGTCAACTGCAGAATCAATTAGATCAGTCGGACCTGAAGAAATCATCTGTAATCGTCCAAGTAAAGCAATCATTGTTCCATTATCTACGCAGTACATTTTAGGTGGCCAATGACCTATAGCTCCTCTTTCTTCACACATTACAGATGTCATATTTCTAATTCGTTCATTACAAGCAACACCTCCACCGAGTAGAAGTTCTGATTTTCCAGTGTGGGCTAAGGCTCGTTCAGCAACCTCAATGCATGCTGCAAATGCATGTTCTTGCAATGACCAACAAACGGATTCGAATGATGCTCCTTTCTGTACTAATGTATCTGCAGCATTCAAAATTCCTGAGAATGCTAAATCCATTCCTTGAACAGCATATGGTAATTCTAAATTTTCTATTGAAGGGTTAGGTACTATTTCTAAGTGAGCTAATGCAGATCGTTCAATTTCAGGACCGCCTGGAAAAGGGAAGCCATGATGCCTAGCAAATTTATCTAACATATTACCTATACCAATATCAAGAGTTTCTCCGAGTACTCTATATCGCCCATCCAGTCTAGCAATTACTTGTGTATTTCCACCACTAACATACAATAATACTGGATCATCACAACCACAAATTGCTCTTCCAATTTCGATATGAGCCACACAATGATTTACACCCAATAACGGAACCTTACGAGAAGTAGAAATTGCTCTTGCAACTGATGCTCCTACTCTAAGACAAGGGCCTAGACCAGGACCTTGGCTGAAAGCGACGCCTTCTAAATCGTCCATCATCAAGTCTTGTTCAGAAAGTAGACGACGAAGCAATTCCCCGGATATCTCGCTATGGTGGTCTGCTGCTTCTCTAGGATGTATACCTCCTTCAATAGGTCGAATTATCGAAGATGCCGAAGGAATCGGGGTTCCGTCTGACGTTACTGCACCAAATGAGAATGTGTGCGCAGTACTCTCAATCCCGAGTATCCACCCGTCACCCATGTTACCCGGATGACCGCATCCATTTCAAGCCTTGACGCTATCGAGGTGCATGGATACGGTGATTGTAGGAGCGTCAGAGGTTGCCCATCTGAGTAAATCCAATGGTGAAAATGGGCGGATAGATGGCGAATTAATGCTTAACCGTGAAGCACATGTTACTGATGATTTAGCAATCCATATCAAAGATGGAATTATTGTCAAGTTTTCTTCAAATGATGAAATGATCCATGAATGGGGGTCACCTATTAAATCTAGTAGTGAAGTTAACTACATTGATGTAGAGGGAGCAGCAATTGTTCCTGGTTTCGTTGATGCACATACTCATTTGTTATGGGATGGAGACAGATCCAAAGAAATGGCCATGAAACTTAGCGGAATGTCATACAGAGAAATTTCTGAAAACGGATTAGGAATTGCCTCTACGGTTTCTGCAACACAAAATGCATCAATAGAAAGAATGCTTGAAATTGGTAAAGAACGATTGAGAAGAGCACATGAATTAGGAACTACAACTTTAGAATCAAAGAGTGGTTATGGTCTAGACTTAGAAACTGAATTGAGAATGTTACAAGCATCATCATCTCTAGAAAAAAATAATGTTACTTTACACCATACCTGGTTAGGAGCACATGCATATCCAGAAAATGTCAATCAGAATAATTGGGATCGTCATCTTATTGATGAGCAACTTCCAGCAGTAATTGATCAGGGAATTGCACAATATGTTGACGTCTTTTGTGAACCTGGTTGGTTCTCTGTAGAAACTACCGAAGAAATTTGTCGAAAATCTATGTCAAAAGGATTAGAAATTCGTCTTCATGTTGACGAATTTACTGATGGTGGCGGATTAAATTTAGCAGCAGAATTAGGAGCAAGAACTGCAGATCATGCTGGATATTCATGCGATGATGCTCGTGCCAAAGCATCTCATGCTGGTGTAAATACAGGATTTCTTCCAGGAACTCCATATGTTCATGGCGATTCATTTCAGACAGATTTAGCAAGGAGTATTGAAGAAGGATGGAAATGGTCTCTAGCAACTGATTTTAATCCCAATTGCAGAAGTCTTTCAATTCCATTTGTAGGAAGTTTAGCGGTTCACCGTATGAGAATACCTCCAATAGCCGCCTTGATCGCTGTAACCACAAATGCAGCCTCAACATTGGATGTAGAGCATGGAGTTGGTAAGCTGGTAGAAGGAGGAGTCGCAGATCTCAATATCTTGCGAACCAAGAGTGCTGATGGTTGGTGCCAAATGCCTGGAGATAATTCAGTAAGAATTTCATTCCACCATTCTCAATTGTGAATTGCCATTAATAGAACTGATTCTATTTGAAGAATTAAACATTATTTGTTATTCTACACTAATAGAATTGATTCTACTTCAAAAATATTACAATAATTGCATGTAATCTTAATTTCTATTAAATCTCGATTACAGGGTGGCCGATAACGTACATTATCAGCCATTAATTCCATAATATATTATTAATTTAACAACCTGTGTCGAGCAGTGTAACGATTTATTCCATTTATTAAAAAAAAACATTAATTTCTGCTTGTACCCCCCTACTTGAGAGTTAAATTTGAGGATTTTTTGCAATATTTCCGTATGATTCAAATGACTCTGCATTTACGAGCAATCATGTCATATGATGGATTCTGTTTAAAGTGCAAAATTTATGGCCCAATAAAGGACGGCAAATTGATCGTTATGAGTAATGGTCGTACACGATGTGCAGGATTATGTTCTGAAGAAGGATGTACAGGCAAGATTTCGAAGATTGTGTCTTGACATTAGCAACAATCATCATCTCTCATGGGAGCTGTTTCAAACGTAACCTTGTCTATATTATTCGTATTCTGTAATTGTTCGTAAACTGATCTAACATCTGATGCCTTTCCCTTGACATGTATTACATCCACACATGAATGGCAAGAATGACCAAGCCTGGTGCTATGATAATATGCCGCGATTTCTACCGAATCTGTACGACTTACCATCAATTTTTGATCACTCCCATGTTCGTAATAAACAATCAAATGACCTTCAATTACTAAATCTCCATCCATATTCATTAGTTCTCCTCTTTGCTGAATTTCAGAATAATACAAAACCGCATCACGAATAAAACGGCTTCGATTATTATATCCTGAATTCGAGGCTAAACTTTCTAGATCTTTGGCAAATTCTCTGTCTGAACTGAAAGATATAATTTGGCTCATGAATTGTGGACTAAGGCATTACTAATAATAATATTGAAATATATAATTAATAGTTTTCATTATATAGTTAATATTAGTCGCAAGGGCATGAATAGTGCATCGTATAGAGTGTTGATGGTAAGCTTGATCATGGTTATGTCAAGCCTTGCAGGCTGCATAGGTGATTTAGAAGAAGAAGTAGTTGTAGTAGACGATTCGTCTACTGCTCCTCTAGGTACAGTTATTGCCTCAACATATCACGTTGAGCAACTATTGTCCGCAGTAGCTGGAGACACATTAAATGTTGAATTGTTAAGTCCAATAAATGAACCAGTACACGACTACAGTCCAACACCTGATGACGTGCTAAGACTACAAGGTGCAGACTTATTCTTCTACCACGGTCTAGGCCTAGAACCATGGGTAGAAGCAACTCTAACTGGATTAAGTACTGCTGCCCCAACATCGATTTCTACTCATGCTATGCCAACAGGTGAAGTTACTTTAGATTACGAATCTATTCTAATTAGTGAATTGTGTGAGCATATTAGTGAAGGACCATTCCAAAACACTACTCTAGGTATGGATGATGGTTCGATGCCTGAGATTCATGCTGAACATGTAGTATATTCAATGTCATACCCACATATGGATGAAGAACATGATGACGATCATTCAGATGATGGCCATGATGATGACCATGATGACGATCACTCAGGTGATGGCCATGATGACGAACATTCTGAAGACGGCCATGATGATGACCATGACGACCATGCAGGACATGGACACGCTTCCCCAATGGAGACAATCACAAATCCAAGTGGTTGTCCAACTGATTATGTAATCGTAATTTACGAACTAGAAAAGGGAGATGTTGTAATCGAATTCGAAGCCGAAGATGACCACGATTTCGATATGGTTGTTCTAAAGATGGGCGGAGGACACGCTCACCATGACCACGGTCATGATGACCACGGTGACGAAGATGGCGACCATGATGGCCACGGTGACGAAGATGGCGACCACGATGACCACGAAGGCGAACATGGTGAATATGACCATGACCATTGTGACAATGGTACAGCAGAAGACCCACATGACCACAGTGGTTGTGATGATGAAATGACACCTGAAATGGCATTACAGAGTTTTGATACAAACAACGATAGTCACCTTTCCTGGGATGAATTCTGGGCTGGTTGGAATAGCGAGGATGATGACCATGACAACCACAATGGAAGCCATGATGCTATGGAAGAAGCAATGGAAGAATACATGACAGAATTGTTGTATGAGGCATTCAATCAGTCCGATATGCATTATTACAACGGAGGCAATAATGATGCAGGAGATGGACTATTGAATATGTCAGAATTAGTAATATTCATTGAGGAAATTGATCATATTGATGATGATTTAGAATCAGCTGCAACCCAGATTATGATTTCAATGTTTGATGAAGATGGAGATGGAAGTCTCAATATGACTGAATTTACTGATTTTATGGAAATCATGGATGATGACCATGATGAAGATCACTCAGATGAAGATAACGGAGACAATCACCCAGACCATCACGACGATGAGCCAGGTGTTCACCACCATGGAGATGATAATGTTCATCACGAACATAATGATACTGATGATACGACACATGATGTTGACGATAGGCACCACAGCCATGGTGACCATGAAGACCACGGTGAGAGAACCTTCCACTGTAGTTCTACAGTCGGCGGTGACGTAGATACAGAGATTCCATTCGACAAGGTGAACGATGGCACAGAAGACTGTGGCGATGGTTCTGACGAACCTCAAGATTTCGATGGCGATGGTACTGTAGACAACTGGTTTACTTGTATGGGTGACTCATCCGATTCTCCTCCCCCTACTGTCTATGAAGCTATGGAAAACGATACTGATAATTCAGGAACTATCAATTTCACTGAATTTAGAACGTCATGGGAAGAAGAAGAAGATAGGACAATGACTTATGAAGAATTGACCTCCTTTTCTGCAATTTTCAATCAATCTGATATGTATTACTACAATGGTGGAAGTAATGATGCAGGAGATGGTGAATTGAATGAATCTGAATTACAAATTTTCATCAATCTGATGGAGATGATGAATCGAACAACTATTAGCATGGAACTAGTAAATGATGGAAATGATGATTGTCCAGAAGGTGATGATGAATCTCATGAACACGATTCAGTCATCATGTTATGCTATGACTGGAGCACAGGCACTATGAATACATCATATACCAATCAGGCTGATTGTGTAGCTGGAGGATCCACTTTACAATGGATAGACATGGGATCCGCGATTATGCAAATGATGTTCAATATGTATGACAACAACAGTGACGGATTAATCAATGCTTCAGAACTTGATATGATGATGGAGATGGGAGATGATGACCATGATGGTCATGATGAGGGTCACGAAGATCATGGAGTCATAGGTTTCGCTAATCTACATGTTGAAGCAGAAGGAGAATACGGATTCTTGCTTCCAGCAGATGTCACACTACATGTCTTGAGCGGAGGAGAAGGTCATTCCGACCATGGAGATCACGGAGACCACGGTGATGAAGATGGTGACCATGCCGACCACGGTGATGAAGAGGGCGACCACGATGACCATGATGACCATGCAGAAGAAGAAATTCCATTCGACCCGCACAGCTGGCTAGATCCAATAGCGTTCAAGGCTCAAATTGATGTTGTTCTAACTGCATTAATCACTGCCTTCCCAAGCGCTGAAGAGGACTTTACTGCAAATGCAAATGCATACAAGTTGGAATTAGACATGATTGCTATGGGCTTTGAGGATGCATTCGGCGAAGGCGGCACATGTACAGTAGAGAAGACTGTCGCTGCTAACCACAATGCTTACTCATATCTAGCGCAGAGATATGATTTAGAATTCGTTACTGTACATGGATTAGACCCAGAAGGAGAACCAGCTGCAGAGGATATTGTAGAAGTAGTCGAAAAGATCGAGGAAGAAGATATTACAGTATTCTTTGTTGAAGAATATACAGATATTTCTTCTGTTGATTCAATTGTATCCCAGACTGGAGTGACTATTCTATACCTGTACACAATGGAAATGCCTCCAAGTACTGATGGTGAAGATTACTTGTCTTTAATGCAAAAGAATCTGGACAACCTTATCACAGGAATTGGATGCTAACTAGCACTCTGATTCTTGAATAGGAGTAATGTATTATCTTATTAGCATAATCTAGGAAGATAATACGTTACAAAATGAATCAGTAGTGATATTATGAATTCAACGAAAAATAGAATTCTGCTCACCCAATATCCCATACTAAAAACGAATAATCTATGCGTAAGTAGATCTGGAAAACAGATTCTACATGACGTTAATTTGAGTGTGAATAGTGGAGAATTTGTTGGAATAGTAGGTCCAAATGGTAGTGGTAAATCTACTCTATTACTAACTATTCTAGGAGTCTTGCAGTCACAAAAAGGTACAGTTGAAATCTATGGAAAATCAACTAAATATCCGACTAGAGAAGTTTATGAAAAAATTAGTTGGGTATCTCAAGCTGCAGCTAATTTACCAAAAGAAATTCGAATCACTGTTCGCGAATTGGTTCAACTAGGCACTGTAAAATTAAGTAATTTATTATTTGAAACACATAAACAGCGTCGACGGGAACTAGTAGATAACGCAATCAAAATAGTTGGTTTAGAAAGTGTACAGAATGTGAGTATCGGGCGTCTCTCAGGTGGTCAACGTCAAAGGGCAGTTATTGCACGTGCTTTAGCAACAGATGCTGAGTTGATCTTACTTGATGAGCCATTGGTTGGTATCGATAGAGAGACGAGAAATGATTTTTTGAAATTATTAGATGATTTATGTCACAACCAAGGTAAAACAATCATAATGATTTCTCATGATTTAGCCGCCATTCGTCAAACTGCTCATCGAATTATTTACCTTGAAGAAACCATAAGATTCGATGGTATACCTCCTGATTTCCCTAATTTGCAAGAATTAGCAATACTTCGAGGGATCAAAGATGTCCATGGTGGACACCATCCAATAATAGGGGAATGTTGCGATGAAAATGAAATTAAGGAGTCAGAATAATGGGTTTCGGTACATTCTTATTGGAATTCTTCATTCCTATTTCAGAATTATTTCTACCAATTATTCCTGGAGATGTTTTCCCTTATTTCTTTGGAAAAGAGTTAGGCGGACAACCTGTTATTATGTTTCAAACCTCTTTGTTTGCAGCATTTCTGATCACCACCACAGCATGCTTTTTCGGACCATATTTGATCATTAGAAATCTTTCACTAATTGGTGATGGACTAGCACACGTTTCATTTGGAGGAATTGCTATTGCTATTGTATTGGGATATTCAAATTTAGCATTAGAGTTTGCACTCATATTCAGCATGTCTTCCGCTATTTTGATCTATGAATTACAATCTAGAGGAATTCTTACAGGCGATACAGCAATTGCAATTTTTCTCACAGGAATGTTAGCCTTAGGACTTGTTTTTTTACAAATATTTGGAGGAGGAATCACTTCAGATATCCATGGTTACTTATTCGGAAATGTTCTTCTTATTAGTAACGATCATTTAGATACGATTGCATGGATATGTGTCATTTCATTTGTTTTATTGATGATTATCAGGAGAGGGCTTCTTGCGATGACTCTTGATCCCCTTGCTGCTCGAGTACAGGGAATTCCCGTTCATGTAATTGGTCTTTTATTCAGTGTCATTACTGCTGCTATTGTAGTAGGTATGGTGAAGATGGTTGGAGTTGTGCTAGTCACGGCATTATTAGTGACACCTGCTGCAACTGCCAGATTGATTGGAGGAAGTTTCCGTTCATCTTTAATTTGGTCTCAAGTTTTTGGATTTACTTCTGTACTTTTAGGGTTGTATTTCTCTTCTGAGATGGGTACAGGAACGGGTACAATGATTGCTTTAGTTGCAGCAATTGTATTTGCAATAGTACTTATTTCACAAAATTTATTCAAAATTTTGCGATCTAATGATAATTACTGAAATTCATTTGACCGATTCCTTCATCATTAGGGGGGTATACGGGTGACTACCACATGGGCTTGTGGTCTAGGGGTTATGACGTCGCCTTGACATGGCGAAGATCCCAGGTTCAATTCCTGGCAAGCCCACCACCACTCCTAAAATGAGTATAATCAATTTTTATTTTTCTGAATACTAGATTTGAACCTCTCAATATTCAATTTTCTAGTATTTGTCCTATTTACGATAGGCATCGGATAATCTTCGCCAATAATACATTGAGAAGAAATTTGTACAGAAACTGGAGCCAAATGTGGTTCAAAAATATATTTCGAGGGATAGGAACTCAACTCAGGAACCCAATATCTAACAAAATTAGCATTTTCAGTCTCCACATTTAAACTGGATTTCGAATCCGGACATGGATTATATATTCGATAATAAGGCATAGAGAATGGTGCAACACCGGCTAACCATAGCCAATTGCCATTGTTTAATGCCCAATCACTATCAATTAATTTTCTTTCAAATATATCTCTTCCATGTATCCAATTCTGCCACAACTGTCCTCTTGTTAGAAAGCAAGAAACTGCATGTCTTCCTAAATGATGCATCCATCCTGTCTTATCGAGTTGGCGCATCATTGCATCTATCAATGGAAAACCAGTATTCCCTGATTCCCATGCTGTGATTTTATCTAAATCATATTCGCCCCATTCGATTGATTTACAGTTCTCATTATCAAAATCTTGATCCCAGTTTTCAACTGAACGTGAAAGAAGATAGAACATCTCTCTGAACATCATTTGTCCATGTAAGGATTGAGGGGGGTTGGTATGTTCTCCCTTCAAATATGATTTCTCACATTCTGTCCATAACATTCTCACAGACAGGCAACCATGACTAATGTATGGCGAGAGCCCAGTTGTACTAGGTTCTCTAGGATTATTATCTGAATTGGTTGAGCAAGTCTTAGGTTTTTGAAATCCATTAACAAAATCAGTTTCCCCTATGATTTTTCTCCTTAGTCTTGACAATGCTTCGGTCTCTCCACCAATGAAATAATTTTCAAGGCCCTTATTATCAGGGAAATATTGATGAATTTTAGAATCTAATTCATCAAAATTTAGAACTTGTTTATTTTCTGATACTGTCAATGTAGACTTACTATTACTAGGAACTGGTAAAGGTAATCTTACATCATAAAATCCGAAACTGTTCTTACCCAAATGCTTAGAGAAAATTTTTTCCATATCTTTAATCGATTTAGGATTACTATAGTTAGTTGATTTAATCACCTGTTCAATATCTAATAGAGTATGTTGTGCTGAAAATTCTTTCAATATTAATGGTGATTTGTTTTCAATTACCCAAGACTGAATTGATGAAATCATATTTCTACTGACTGGCTCTGAACAATATTCGTAAGCCAAGTATACCTTTTCATCGTTCAATTGTGAACTTAGTGATTTGAACACATCAAGATATTTTCCTGAAAAAATGGTCAAATTACTATGTAACTTTTCTTTTATATTTGCATTCAAATCTTCTAATGATTCTTGAAGAAATCGAATTCTATTGTAACTAATATCATTATTTTGGTCGAATAAATCCTCAAAATCCATGATATAGATCGGTAAGATTCTATCAATATCATCTGAATTACAAGCCCAACTCAAAGCCTCATTATCATGTAATCTGAGAGACCTACGAAACCATATAATCGCTGTACTCACGTAACAAAATTCTAATCATCATTATTGATGTCTTGTTTCGATACTATTACTCAAAACGATAAGTTACTCTGAGTTTTCCTGCGCCCTTTGACTTGACTCCATCTAATTTAATTCTAGGAATCACACCAGTAGATTCTACATGTGTCCCAGCACATGGACATACATCTATTGAATCAATATCAATGACTCGAAGACTAGAAACATTAGGAATTCGAGACAGATCAATGCGTACCATAGGATCTAATTTTAGCTCATCTAATGATCTATGATTCATATTCACTTTATGATTTGACTTTATTTCATCATTAATACGTTCAATCAATTCTTCTGGTTCAAATGAATCTCTGTCTTCAAATTGAATATCTATCCTAGTAGATTCAATTCCTATTTGATTCCCTACAGTTATTCCACCCCAATATTCGTGTGCTAATGCACTAGCAAGATGTTGAGCAGTGTGCATTCGAGCAAGAATGGATCTTCTTTCTGTATCAATTATTCCGTGGACAATAGTTCCTACAGTGGGGACTATTCCATCCACTAAATGCATTACTTCATTTCTGCCTTTCACATCAGTCACAGAGACTTCATTTTTTTCAAATCTGAACAGGCCAGTATCATGGGGTTGCCCCCCTCCTGTAGGATAGAATTCAGTGGAACGGAGACGAATCCATGACTCTTGTACTTCAATGACTTCGGAATTAAATGGTAACGGGAATTCAGATGGATGTAGTAAAAGTCGAGCATCGGTATCCATTTCATTCCTCCTCGAATCTAAAGTCTGTCGAACCACCTTCCCATGGACGTGATACTTCTTCATCATCCAACTGATCGGATTCAACTTCAATAGAAGAATCTGGATTCAACGAATAGAAGGAAGGATCAACTGACTCAACAGAACGTGCTGATGCTTCTTGTCTAGCTTGCTCAACAGTTGCTTCTTCCCTGAGATGAATACTAGTATTGAAACGACCACATTCTGGACATCGTACAGTATCATTTCTAGAAATTGCACCACAATCAGGACATGACTCTAAATCAGAATAAACAGGGAGGAACGAAGTTTCGTCCATCATCACTCCTCTGGGAAGATCATATCAAATTCAACTTCAACTTCATCGCCATCATCAAGTAAGACAACTACAAACTCATCTCCATCTTCTTCAACAAATTCAAGAATCTCGCCAAATGCTTCTTCTCCTTCTTCAAGTTCAACACCAACGCGATCTCCTACATCTACGCCGACCTCTTCTTC
>CEOP01030622.1_pt1 | contig 19118 bp, 19 predicted proteins | sample 361301 | NCBI WGS metagenome assembly CEOP01 (sample SAMEA2619548, study PRJEB7988) | marine metagenome | biome: marine biome (ENVO:00000447); feature: deep chlorophyll maximum layer (ENVO:xxxxxxxx); material: "saline water (ENVO:00002010), including plankton (ENVO:xxxxxxxx)" | depth 55 m
TAACACTATCTACAGTACCGAATCTGTCCACACATATATTATAAAGGTCCTCTCTTGTTACTGGCCATTCATCGTTTACATTGATGATGTTGTTCACAAGTAAAACAATCCAGTCCAATCCACTATCACCATATGCTTTCTTTGCAACTTGATCAGGACGTTCGTTATCTTTGATAGCATACTTAGTGAACCCTAAGAGTTCTCCTTTGTATAGATCTCGGATCTTAATACGACGGAAGATATTAACAGTCAGTTCATATGGATGGGAACCATTAAGGAACGTTCTGTTTCTTACATATACATTAGGTAAATATTTGAAGTATGCCATTGTTAACCTCTTGCAAACATATCTGAAGTAAGGAATTGAGTTTCCTTGAAGGTGAGAGTCATTGTATATGCAACTGGACCGTAGTCCCAAGTGTTATCAGTAATATCTCTCAAAGTATTCATAAAGTTATCAGGTGATGTATTCAACTGTAGATTCTCAAGTACAACCTTGGAAGGGAATGAGTGAATACTCTTGAGCATACCACCATTGCCTGTAATCCTAAGATCATCACCACTCTCAGTCTCTTGTGCTTTGACACGAACAATACCGAGTCTGAAATAGTTTGGAATGTTTAGGAACCTAGCGTTGTTCAGAGTTCCTACATCAGTACCATTCCCCGTTGAAAGAGCATTCGATGCTTTTGTTGCATTATTTCTAGTTTCTTCATCGTCACTGGTGAGACCTAACTCAAACATTTTCTTGATCGCATCAGCATTACTACCAGACATCGTAGGATGCATAGCATAACGAAGGAGTTGGAATATACCTAGTGCTTCTTGTGCTTCCTTAGCATTACGTGGTGCAATCTTAAAGTTAAATGTGTGGTTTCTATATGCCACACCTTTGAATGTAACTTCTTGGTATGGGTTGAATATTTTCTTAGTTGCAATGGCAGACAAAGCATTGCCATCAATATCTCCACCTGCACCCATAGTGGAGTTAACTGTACCAATAGCAGATGAGATTGAGTTCATTAAAAACTCTGGTTTTAAAGATCCTGCTGTTTCTTGTAGAGTATTAACAGCATTGTCTTGAGTCGGATTGCCTGCTGCTTTCAAAGCACCAAGACCTGCTGCACCTAAAGTGGTTTCATTATACATCGCTGTATAATTTTCTTGTAAACCATTAGGTAAATATAAAAATACATTACCAACTAATCCTGCATCAGATGCATTTCTAAAAGGTTCTGCTACGGGTTTACCGTCGTTGCCTACATAAGTATAAGGATTACCACCCTGTTGAGGATCGTACACTTGAATCTTAAGATAATCTACGAGTTTAGTCGCAAAAGTATCTTCGCGAGAGATCTCACGTCTAGATCCGAGTACGTCGGATGGCAATGTTCTTGGGTAAACTAGTGGGGTAGTCATATGCAGCGAAGTTATTCTGGAAGGTTCAGACCTAGTTACCCAGGAAAATACAAAGGTGACCCTACGAATATTATTTATAGAAGTTTATGGGAACGTAAATTAATGGTGTGGTGCGATAAGAATGAGAACGTCATCGAATGGGGTTCAGAGGAGATAATCATTCCCTATGTTTCACCTATTGACAATAGAATACACAGATATTTTCCAGATTTCTACATCAAAGGAAGAACTTCCTCTGGTACTACTAAATATATAGTGGAGGTAAAACCCAAGGCACAAACTCTTCCACCTAAAAAAGGTAGGAAGACTAAGAGATTATTGACAGAGATTGCCACGTACGGAGTCAATCAGGCGAAGTGGAAGGCAGCACGTGAGTATTGTGCAGATCGTAAGATGAAATTTATGATACTCACAGAAAAAGAACTCAAAGTATGAGCGTCTATCAAGATCTAAGAGATCTAGCAAACTATAAAGCACAGTCACCCTCTTGGTGGAGGAGTCAGTTGTTCTTCTACCTGTCAGGTCGTGGCATAGATGGTCCTGCTGTGGGAGGAGTATGTACTTTCCAGTACACAGCAGAGTATGCAGAGAAGTATCAGTTCTGGGATAAGTATCCTTTGGTGTATGTCATAGGTGAGTCAGCGAACCACTTTTGGGGTGCTAATGTACACTATCTACCACCTCAAGCACGGGTCTCAGGGTTCACCCCGTCACCACCTCCCGTTACTCTGCATAAATACTTGCGAAGTAATGTTCTATCACCCTATTACAGCATTGAAAACTCTGAGTGGGCAGATATTGGTTTGATTCCCTCTGAAGAATTTGTAACCACTGTCAACGGAAGAAACATACCCGTACCAACATCGTTAGTATTAAAGAGACTCTAATGTCATACGCAGCACCTAATTCATTTCGATCATTCACAGACCTTGTTGCTAAGGGAGCGTGGGAACCTTCCCGTGGTAATCTTTACTCAGTAGAGGTCGGATTCCCTGGTGTTCTAGGATCTGCAGCACTTAATGGTGGTGGGACGATTGCATATGGAAGAGAATATTATGACGCTGTAAATTATTTTGCTGATCAAGTTACTATCCCTTCAAGAAACTTGACGACTGGAGACACTCAGAACTTTGGTCTTCAAAGATCATATGTAACAGGACAGACACCTAATGAACTAGCAATCTCATTCTTAGTGACAAAGAACCAGTGGCATAGAGATTTCTTTGAGACTTGGATGAATTCTATTGCACCTGATGGTGAGAACAGAGTCAGTTTCTATGATGATTATATTTGTGACATCATTGTAAGGAAATGGGAGAGAGGATCTAACTTTGTTGTGAAGACTAAGAAGAAAGGACAGACATATCAAACACGTTTAAATAAAGCAGTTGGTGTCTGGAGATTCACTGGAGCATATCCATTCAACCTAGGTACAATGACCTTCGGTAATAGTAATTCAGAAATAATTAGATTAGATGTACAGTTTAAGTTTGAGCGTTATAGATTTACTACAAAACAGGACAAGGTAAATGGTTGGACCAACGAAAAGGTTATAAACAATATAGATAGTGTTCTCGACGATAATGATTTAAGGACCTACGTCGGGGTCTAAATAGTTTTACTGAATTGTAATTTTACACGATGCCTTTACCCAAACTGAGCATTCCAGATTATGAATGCGTGCTTCCTCGTGGTCAAAAGGTTACCTATAGACCATTCCTAGTGAGAGAAGAGAAACTTCTTTACCTTGCTATGGAAACACAGGATAACAAAGAGATGATCAAAGCGGTGAAAGAGATTATCAAGAATTGTACCAACCTCAAGAAACTTGACGATCTTGCTACATTCGATATTGAATATCTCTTTCTTAAGATCCGTGGTAAATCTGTTGGTGAGGTGAGTGAATTTAAAATCACTTGCCCTGATGATGAGAAGACTCAAGTTGATGTTGAAGTCAACCTTGATGAAGTTAAGGTACAAATTCCTAAGGAACATACCACCATTCTCAAAGTCACCGATGAAGTTACCATCACTATGAAATATCCATCCTTGGATGTGTTTGTGAAGAATAATCTCGTTGACAACCCAGGTGTAGACGATCTATTCAAACTCGCTGCTAGTTGTACTGAAAGTATTGCTGAAGGTGAGGATGTATATGAAGGAAAAGATTCTACAACTAAAGAACTAGTTGAATTCTATGAAAATATGAACTCACAACAGTTTGCTTTAGTTCAGAAGTTCTTTGAAACTATGCCTAAACTCTCCCATACTATTGAGGTTTTCAATCCGAAGACCGAAGTTACATCACCAGTCTTACTCGAAGGACTAGCAAGTTTTTTCGCGTAGCCCTAGCGCACGATTCGTTGATGAATATGTATGAGACTAATTTTGCTTTGATGCAACATCATAAGTATAGTCTCACAGAACTTGAAAATATGATGCCGTGGGAAAGGGATGTTTATGTGAACCTCTTGATGCGTTACTTACGTGAAGAAGAGGCAAGACAACGCCAGCAGGCGGGACAACACCAGTCACTTTAATGGCAAAAGCAGCACCCAAGTTATCAATAAGAAACTTTATTCCTGTCACTACCTCTGGTATGGACAAGAAGGATCCTGCAATGTCAATGACCATAGCGGTCAACCGATTGGGACATACTGTCACCGATGTTGGTAAGATTCTCACAGCAGGACACCAAGCACGACTTGATGCAGCGTACGCTGTGCAAGGGAGAAAATCTCTAGCACAGGACAGGGCGAGAGAAAATAAGATTGAGAAGCAAGCAACTGATGAGATAGAAAAAGAGGCGAACTCAAGAGGATATTCAAAACGTGGTGGGAGTGGTCTCTTTGGATTCCTAGGACCATTAATAGAACCACTGATTGCATTTGCTACAACTCTTGGTACATACTTTGCATTAGACTGGTTGTCTAAGAAGGAAAACAAAGAGTCGGTTCGGACTGGGTTCGAATGGATCGGTAAGTGGTTAGGAACTGTTTGGAAAGTCGGAGCGTGGGGTTTCCAAACTCTATACGATGGACTGTTCGATCCAGATGGGAACGACAGTTACTTAATGAGGGCGCTGAAAGTTGTAGGGGGTATCGCCGCGCTCAAGTTGGCAAGTAGGATTTTAATGCCCTGGAAGTTGGTAGGAGATATTGGTAAACTATCAAAATTATTTAAAGTTAATCGTACCAAGGCAACAAAAAACGCAAACAAAGTAAATCAAAATAATTTCTTAAAGCGAAAACCAAAAAGAGTAGCAAAAGGTATCAGGTCTGGTAACGCATCAAAGGCAGCACGAAAGAGATACGGTAGAAGATTTGGTGGCAATGCATCCAAGTCAAGATTCGGTGGTCGTATTGCAGGAAGGGCAGGATTTAAAGGTATGACAGGTATGGGTCGCTTTATGCGATCTGGTGTTGGTGGAGGTATATTTGCAGGTGCACTCTCATTTGGATCCAGACTCGCTGCTGGTGACAAAATGAATGTAGCAGCAGGTGGAGGTATCGGTGCCACTATTGGTACAGTTGCGGTCACTGCACTGTTAACACCTGTCCTAGGACCATTTGCACCTATTGTGGGTGGTGTTCTAGGCGGGTTCTTTGGAGATAAGATTGGAGCATTCCTTGGAGAGGCAATAGAACCTATTCTGGCACCCATCGGTGATTTCTTTAAGAATGTTGCTTTACCAATGTTTAATGCATTTGTAAAACCAGTTGCAACAGCGGTGCAAGATTTATTTGAACCAGTAAGTGCAATCTTTGGAATGATATTTGATTTTGTTGCACCTATTGCAACAGGAGTATTCAAAGGTTTTATTGATTATATTGTTGGTCCTGCTGCAAAGGCAGCGTTAGATGGTATTGTCTGGATATTTGAGAAAGCAATGTGGGCAATTAATAATATTGGAGGATTTATTAAAGGTACAGGGAATACTTTAACAAGAGTCATTGGTTCTGATGGTCAAAAGGCAATGGCACAGTTAGAGAATGAAAATTATGATGTGAAGAGATTGAAGGCAGAACTTGCAAACTTAAGGGCACGGTCTGCAAATGGTGAAGGTGATAAGAGAACTTTTTGGACAGGTGTTGATGCTACCATCATAACATCCAATGGTGCCCCAGGAATGCACCTTGGCAATGGGTATGGGGTTAATTCAACCATCGATGAAAAAATCAAGCACTGGACAGAGGTTTTAATACCGTTCGCTGAAAAGAAAGTAGCGAGTTCCAAGGAAGCATTGGCACAGTTTGAGATGGCACAACCTCAAACTGATATGGTTTCCGATCCAGGGGCGGTTCCTGATGGTGGTAATGAAGGTATAGGAGATATGAGGATACCAAAATTAAATAGTGGCAAAGTACAAGGTGCACTGACAAAAACTATAGGTTTTGGTAAAGGAACTTTTAACAGATGTGCTGATTCAGTTCGTCAATACCTCAAGGCAATAGGACATCCTCAATGGGCAACTGTTGCAACAAAGACAGGTAATCTTGACCCTGATGGTACAGCATACATCGGACCAAGGATGGCAGCATCTTTTGCGGGTACAGATGTTGGTAAACATATTATGAACAAATCTCAACTAAAACCTGGAGATATTCTTCTCTATAGAGACACTATGCCAGGGAAGTTCACTCCTGGTGCTGTCACACACGTTGGTGTTTACGCAGGTAATGGTGATCAGTATGACCACAACGATAGAAAGGGTTTTCACAAACGTTCTCTTTCAGGTGTCTTGAGTTGGGCAAAATGGGGTGGTGGTATTAGATTAAAAGGTATGCCTTCAGCAGGTCTGATAGAGGAAGGTGAAAAAACGAAGGTAAGTACGAGTAGTAACCTAAATAATCGTACAACTCAGTTGACTACTGCTTCTCAACAACAAGATACCGAACTAAGTTCCGCAGATGGATCTTCAATGGTAGTATTTCAACCAATTATTAAACCTGTTGTCTCAGAGACTGGTGTGACAGGAGCACAAACGGTCACATCACCTAGTGACTATTCTCTAACAGGAATGGGTGGATTCCACGGTTTATAAACTATGACTAAGATAAGACTATACAAATACGTCACACCACCTAAAGAGGCAGATGGTGCACAGATGACTGTGGGTAAAAAAACATTTACCACCACAGGTTTCGTCCCAACACTTAAAGCAATTAATTCCCTCGGAGCAACTGTAAATAGTATTGGTATTGCACTGAAGAAGAACCAAGTAGCACAAGCAAGAATACTGGAGGAACAGAGACGTGCTGCTGCCCTCCAAGCAGATAGACAAAGAGAAGCAGCGATAGAGGCACAAGGAGATAGTGCAGCAGGTGCCATCAGTGCTACAAAGAGTGCTGGTTTGGGATTTATGGACTATCTGATGAAGTTCCTTAAAAACCTGTTCATATTTGGTGCACTTAATTGGTTATCCAAGAAAGAGAACCGAGAGAAGATAGTAAAAGCGTTTGAGATGATAACTGGGCTCTTCAAGTGGATTGGAGACACTATAAATTGGTGGAGAACAAAATATAGTGAGTTATTTGGCGAAGATAGTGATGGATGGACTAGATTCCAAGCAGCAGCAAAAATGCTTGGTGCAGGACTTGCTGTATTAGCAGGTTTATCGTTCCTGAAGAATCCTATTGGAACTATCGCAGCATTTACCAGTGTTATTAGTACCATTGGTAAAGGTATCCTGAATCTGGGTAAATTCCTTGGTGGCAACCCTCTGGGTCAGTTAGCAATGGCAGGTACACAGGGAGTCTTGGCATATCAAGATGTAGCAGCAAATTATGATGGTGTTGAAGAAGATAGGATGGCCGCGGCGAGAGGTGCTGGTATTGGTGCTGCAGGTGGCGGTATGGCACTTGGTTTGATCGGCAACCAGATTGCAGGTCCTATCGGTGGTTTGATTGGTAACGCTGTTGGTGGATTACTAGGAAAAGAGGCAGGCAAGTTCCTTGGACCTATAGTTGGTAATTTCTTCAATAGTATTAAGGAAGCATTTGACTTTATGATGGAGACACTTGACACGTTCTTTAAACCTTTAAGAGAGGCAATTACAGAACTTTTCAAAGCAGTGGGTCCTCCATTGCAGATGATAGTAGATGCGATCAAACCACATCTACCTAAATTACTGTCGTTTTCCGAATTTATGGGTAAAGCGATGTTCCTGCCTTTGATCAATATGCTCAAGGGATTGACATTCTTCCTCAAGATGATTCCTGGGGTAAAAGACAGGATGGATAAGGTAGACACTGAAGGACAAGATACACCAGAAATGTCTATAGGTGGAATCGTTCCACAGACTGCAGTTCTACCTGAGAAGTCGGATGGTGGTTGGATCTCTGGACCACAATCAGGTTACCCAGTATCACTCGATGGTGGTAAGTCTGTATCCTTTATCGGACACGGAACTGAATATGTGGCACAAAGGTCTCGTGGGGGTTTTGTTATTCCATTTAATACCCCTCATACTAAGAAAGACCCTGGACTTACTAGTAGAAGAATTCAACAAGCATCTTCTGCAGGATATAAAGTCCCTGGATTTTCTACGGGTGGTACAGTTCCTTTTAATTTCTCACCTAAAATATCAACAGCAGTTTCATCATTACCCCCATCAAATTACGGACAATATAAAGGATATTCATTTGGTGGTATGTTGAAAGGTATAGGGACAGCAATGGGATCGGCAACTCTACCCCCAGGTGCACAGGCAGCAATGAACTTTATGCAACCACATATCAATACTGCTGCACAGAATATTGGTGGTGTTGTGAATAAGGTTGTTGATATTATGCCACCTGAATTTAAAGCAAGAACTGGTAATATTATTAGCAAAACAGTTGCAAATATCAAGAGTATTGCTTCTAAGGTCAAGACTGATGACATAAATTCTAGTATAGAGACTATGGTTGCTGATGCAATCGTACTACCTACTGATAAAACTAGTTCAGGTGGTGGTGGCGGTACCCCTGTTGTACAAAAAGGTAGACCCAATCCAGCGACTGACTTCTTGTCTAGCAGGTTTGGTAGAGTTGCTGAATCCGCTAGTGTACTGAGTAATCTGTTCTGATGTCTGAATCAACGTACCAAGCAAAAGGGTATAAAATTAAACAGTTTAATCTGTATTTGGCAGATGACTATGTTCCATCAGAAAAGATTCAGGAACTGTCACCTGACGGGGGAAAGGCAGTAGATATTAGAGGTGTCTGCCCTGGATTTAATTACATTGAGTCTATTGATTCTCCTTCAGTCAGAATGGAGATTGCGATAATGGACACTATTGACTTGATTTCTGATCTAACTGGTAATGAATTTATCCAACTAGAACTAGAGTCAGATAGTGCTCCAGATCAACCTCTAATCGTCAGACAACGTATTTTCAAGATTGGTGCAGTAACTAAATCTGAAAGAGCACAATCATATGTGATATTTACAGTTTCACCAGAAGCATATAATAATGAAACTAATAGAGTGTTTAAAGCATTTAGATATAAGACTGGATCATCTCACGTAAAAGAAATTGTCAAAAAGTTTTTGAAGTCATCTGGACGGAAATATTCGTATGAAGGTTCTAAAGGTAACTTCAATTTTATATCTCCCTCTTGGAGACCATTTGATGTTATTGCATATATTTCTGATAAAATTGTTTCATCTGAAAACAACAAGGCAGGATATTTGTTCTTTGAAAACAAGAATGGGTTCTATTTTAATACTATAGATACTCTTACCAAGGGAGATTTAATGAACAAGGGAAGTATCCCGACGTTCACATATGAACAAGCAAATGTCGGCAATGCCGAGTATAATGCTTACAGTATCGAAAGTATGAATTATCCAGATCAGGGCAACCATCTGGAAAAAATGCGAACTGGTGCATATGTAAATACCGTTATCGGTGTTAAAGCACCTGCACTCACTTCAGGTAATCTCCCTACAGCAGGGAGTGGAAAGAGTGGACCCTCTGGTTCAATCTCACCGCCAAGGACTCAATCATTAGTTGAGGTATTTGGACAGGCAGAAACACTTAATGATGCTTTCCCTTTTCCTAAGATTAAGGAAGCATACTTTGATGAGAAAAAACCTACCAGAGTTAAAATCCGTGCTCTACCTGGAATGAAGAATGCGAAAACGTCTCAAGATGGAACCGATACTGCAGGAAATATGGATAATGATACCATCGCAGCGAGTTCATACTCGTATTCTCGATGGCAGTTACTTAACTCCATAAGACTTGACATAACCATCCCAGGTAATGTATCATTGGCTGTCGGTATGGTAATTCAATGTAAAATTCCTGCATCTTCTAACGTAGAGGAAAGAACTGTATTGGATCCTGTATATTCGGGACGTTATCTTGTCGTAGGACTAAAACACGACTATAGTCCTACTGGATTAACTACCCACTTACAACTATCTAAAGATAGTGTAACCTCATAAAGGAGACCTAATGAAAAACATCGAAGATCACATTCAAAAAGATAAAGAGATTCTCGATAATCCACAGACAAGTCCTCAGACTCGTCGTCACATCGAGGGCGAACTTCACGACTTGGAAGATTACGCAGAACATCACAAAAAGGAAATTGAAGCAGGAGATCATCACGATCCTACTTACCTAGAACTTTATTGTGATCAAAACCCTTCAGAACCAGAATGTCTGGTTTATGAAGACTAATAACCTATCATCTATTATTATGGCAGCAGTACAATCGTTTATTGCAGGTGGCAAAATAAAAGAAGAAATCATTGACGGTGTAGTAGATTTTTACAACACCTGTGATTATCTTGCCAAAGTCCCTGGTGAATATAGTGGTGGAACTGATCCACTGATCAAGAACTCCACGGATATGTCTGTTCCATCTTGGATCAAAGATACGAGAATTACAAATTATTTGGATGAGGTACAAGCGTGCATTCAATTGTACGTCGATCAATATCCCTGGGCAAAAATGGCGGATTTGGAGGTTATCGAACCATTCAATATCCAGAAGTATGAACCAGGGCAAGCATTTACACAACCCCACTGCGAAAGAGTGGGATCAAATAAGACCACCTCTTTCAGACATCTTGTCTGGATGACATACCTAAACACCGTGGAGGAAGGTGGTGATACACAATGGGTTCATCAAGACCTACAGATTCAACCAGAAAAGGGTTTAACCCTGTTGTGGCCTGTAGATTGGACACATATCCATCACGGTAACCCCGCACCAAACGAAGAAAAACTTATTGTAACTGGATGGATTTCGTATGCGTAATGTCCTATTGGCGACATTGTTGAGTTTAAGTTTACCTGTAGCAGCAAACCCCCTACCAAAACCTATTGAAGGTAAAATTACTAAAGGATGGTTTACAAATGATGCTATGGGATGTATGCTCCTACAAGAGTGTACAGAAGATGTAAAAAGAGTCCGTAATACGGACGATGTACAAAAGATTTTTTCTAACCAAAACTTCGACGTGGTTAGAGAAGAATTCAATAGTATTTCAGAGTCATTTGACAAATTAGGAATAAACGTTTATATTGCAAGTCCAAAGTATTTTCCTGTTGGACATAGAGGTGTTTACCATACTGTGAGTAATCATTTCTATCTAAATGAGGCACACGTCAGTCGTCCTCACGTGTTTATGGCAGTAGTCAGGCACGAAGGTTGGCACGCTGCTCAGGATTGTATGGCAGGTACCCTTAACAATTCATTGATCGCTATTATTCACCCAGAGGACCAAGTTCCTAAAATGTGGCAGAATATGGCAGAGAAAACGTATTTCCAACAACCCTCGGCAATCCCTTGGGAAAAGGAAGCGTTTTGGGCAGGGCACACAGAGGGTATGACTGCACAAGCACTTAAAGTCTGTGCATCAAATACTCCTATGTGGGAACATTACTCACCCACTCCTCTCACAAGGAAGTGGTTACTCAAAAACAAATACATCAAATGAATTGTTGGCATTGCCAAACTGAGTTAATCTGGGGAGGTGACCATAGTCTCGATGAAGAAGACTATCCAGTCACCTCGTCGGAGTATTCTATGGTTACTAATCTGAGTTGTCCTAAGTGCAACTCATTTGTTGAAGTTTATTATCCACGTCAATGAAGAAAACGCATTTTCATCAAGTGAAATCATCACCTTACTACATCTTTTGGGGACTCTGTACTGTTGCTGTTGTGGCAGGACAAATTTATATTGGCAGCGGTTATCATCGTATGTCAGAGAGTTTTAATAACTATGTTGAGTCCCTTGCTAAATAATAAAAAATCTATATCGCTGTGAGTTTAACTGCTGCTATCGGAAAATCTGATGTAATGGGACGCGACGGGTTCACTTGGTGGATCGGAGAAGTCGAGTCTATTAAAGATCCTCAGATGATCGGTAGGGTCAAAGTGCGTATTGTCGGTTGGTACACTGGTGCTGGCGGTGAATCGTATCTTGATAAAGTCCCTACTGCAGATTTACCGTGGGCAGTTGTTATGCTTCCTACAGATCAGGCAGGTATCAAGAATACTGGTACTAAGACTGAACTGCAGGTTGGTGCACAGGTTCTAGGTTTCTTTTTAGATGGTGAAGAAGCACAACTTCCTGTTGTGATGGGATCCCTTCGTGGATTCCGTGGTATGAGTGATCCCAAAACGGGAGATACTACACCTACGTCAGATGAGAAGATCAGTGCAACTACTATTGCATCTAATGATGAGGCACTTGACGATGATTCAATGCCACCTGCATCAAAAGATGTAAAAGGACAAGTTTCACACCAAGGTACTTCATTTAACGTAGATCCAAGTCAACAGGTTGGTGACGAGGGTGGTGGTGAAGAAAAGTCTAGAGGATTGCTTTCAATCCTAGAGCAACAACTACCTGGAAATCCATACACAAACCCTACTAAGGTTCCTGCAGAAGCACAAGGTGTTGCTGATGGAGCGGTCGGTCCAAGTGGGGACGGTTTTGAAAAAGACCTACAAAGAATGCTGACAGAGTTCGGCAATCTTAGCGGCACACTCGCGACTGACTTAAATGGTAATCTCACTTCATTGATTACTGGTAAGAAAGTTTTCAACGATGTGATGAATGAATCGATGGCAGGCATCAAGAACTATGTTTCTTCTGCTATGACTGGTATCCTAAGTTCCTTGAAACAGATGCTTGCAAAAGGCATCGAGGCAATTATGGATAAGATTATGTCTGCTATTAGTAATGTTGTCCCTACAGGAGTTATCTCTTCAATCCTAAAACTTGCAGACTTCATTACCAACTTGTTCTGTAACTTCGAAGCAAATTATATTATCAAACAACTTCAGAGTGCAATGGGAGATATTAGTGGATTCGCCAATGATATTGCAGGCAAGGTAGTTACTAAAGTTGTCGGTGGTTTTGCTGATAAAGTTACTGATACAGTCAACGCAGTTATTGGTAAGGTTCAAGGTGCTATTGGTAAAGTTTCTGGAGTTGCTAATAAGATTACATCAGCACTTGCTATGGCAAAGAATGCAACTGGTGTTGCTCGTAAAATCAAAGGTACACTAGATAATCTTTTTGAATTTGATTTCTCTAAGTTAAACTTCCAATCACTTGTTTCAATCATTCTTGGTATCCTTGCAGCACTGTTTGGAAACAGAGATTGCGGGAGGAAGATTAAACGACCGAAAATTAAATTCTGGATGCCCTTGTTGGGTACAACGACGTGTTCTAGTGTTCCAGACTTCTTAGAAGAAGAAGTTACTGTATATTCTGGTGGTGGGGCAAAGACAGGAAAGAAGGGAAGTTATCTCAGTAATCTTTTCACGAATCTTGATGTATATGCTACACAAGCAGAATCATTCTTGAATGGTGCAAAAACTATTCAAGACAACACCCCAGGAAAAGAGAAAACTATTGTTCAGCACGCAGGTGGTCAGACTGTGATCGCCACCGTGTTGGGTGACCAACATACAAACGTCCCTGGAAATGATACAAAGATCATTGGTAGAGATGATTGCAAGACTGTCAAGAAGAATAAAACTCTGACTGTTGAGGGTGATCTTAACCTCAAAGTTATGGGTGATTTCAACCTTGAGGTTGGTGGTGCATTCAATACTCACCTCTCACAGAATGTTGAGACAGATTCAAAGACTGGTGAACCTGCATCAGGTGCAAAGCAATCCAAAGCAGCACAAACATATTCATCAGATTATAACGTTGCTTATGAGGGTGATTATCAGATTCAAGCAGCAAATATTAAATTGAATGCTCACAATGAGTTGAGTTTCAACGCTTCAGCAATTAATAATAAGTGTACAACATTAATGAACACTGTTTCTGGTGAGATCATCAATGAAGCAGCGTGGAAGTCTGAGTTTATTAACAATGTCATTTTCCAGAACATCGGAATGACTAATGTAATCCCTGGATTGACAGGTAGATGCACAATGATCAAAGGTCTTGACCTTACTATCTGTGGATCAGGAGCAGGTACATCACCTCTCCCTGCTGCACACGTTCGTATTGCTGAGTGTACAGGACAACCTGGGGGTATGGTGGATCTAGTTACAGGTACAGGTGGTGGTCACTTGACTCTGGTTAAAACACCTAAAGGTGGTATCGGAGAATTCGTTACAGGAGCAGGTGGTGCCATCCTAAACACTGTCAACAACGGTGCTATGGCATATACAGTTGGAACTGGAGTCTACACAGCAGGTTGCACAGGTGGTCTAGCACAGTTCGTTGGACTACCCATTATGCTGAATTAGTGCTATACTAAGGTCAGTCACAAGAATTCAATGCCTGCAAGGAAGTACGAAGTTCTTCTTCGTAGACCCAACGGTCCAATCAAACGTGTTATAATTGACGAAGTGTTCTCTGCACAAGAGGCACGTCAAACCGCAGCATCTATGTATGGTCTGCAAGTTATCGATTGCTATCCTACATACAAATGACTGACGAGTACCTAGACCACCTGTACGTTGATTATGTTTGGATCAATTTTCCGAAACGCACCCTGTCCATACAAGTTAGTGATGGAAACATTGAAAAGATTCGGTATCAGTTCACCGAAGAAGGAGCAGAAGGATTCCGAGAATCCGTAACTAATGTCCAAGGGGCAGTTGACACCGAATCTATTTGTTATTTGCTATGATGATCCCTCACTACAACGCTGATCCAAACATCACCTTTCCGATCTCCATTATGGTTATCGTTGTGATGTTTGTTCTCTATGGTGTTTACAAAGGGTTCTTCGATAACGAGGGACTTGACGATCCATTTGATGACCACGACCACTAAAAACAATGATTAGAGTTACTATCGACGAAGCACAAGAAAACTTCGATTTCTTGTTTAAACTTGTTGAACGCGGTGAGAATGTTCTCATCGAAGCACCTAAAGGCAATGTTGTTATGACACAAGTTGCCCCAGGACGTACTATTGGTTCTGAAGTAGATTCACTTCTTAATCAAGAAGAACTACCTAATTTGGACAACCTACCTAGCGAAGGTGAACTCGGTGTACACGTTGCACAGGAGACTGCTGCCGCTCACAAGATGCTGTGACCCAGATTGAAGAGTTAAAGTCATTGTTGTTTCACCCTTGGGAAAACAAACAACAGGCACAAAATTCTCCTTCTCATTTCTCCCACGTTCACTATCAGTTCTGGGAAGAAGAGGGGGAGATTCATTCTGCACAGTGGTATGACTGGAATGGAGAGATGTACCGAGAGCGTAATCACAAACTCTTGGATAAAGGTAATCATCTTGAGTTGCAGACCTTTCGCAAAGATGGCACTCAAGAACCTAGTATGCTCTTCACTAAAGTAGGAGAGGGTGGTTATTGCGGCAGAACCGAACAAGATGCTAAGAACAGCAGAGGTGAACACGTATATTCTTACGTTACTGTAACCGCTGAAGAATTTACATCTATTGACAAAGGTATGACGTGGGGTAAAACCCCAGGACCATTCATTTTCAAAAGAAAATATATAGATTAGATCTATGAAGAAGTTTCTTGATCACTTAGTCCACCACTGGCATAACATCAAGCAATGTCAACTCAACCCGACATCATTTGCTTATGTACATTACGAGTGGTACTATGAAGATGACGTATTGAAAACTAAACAATGGTATGACTGGAATGGTGATGTATATCGCCAGAGAGAACATAAGATTGTTGTTGATAATGATCAAATTGTCCTACAAACTTTCAAAGATGGAATCAACGTCAGTGATATGACGTTCACAGAAGTCCAAGATTGTGTTTGGGTCGGTAAATCTGAAAGGATTGACGAACAAGGTAGGAGAGTTGAAACCAAGGCAAGACTTACTAAAGACTCTTGGGAAACGTCTGACAAAGGTTGGGACAAATCAGGAACTCTCCTATGGGGATCAGAAAAAGGACCTTTTGAGTTTGTAAAATGTACACGGTAAATTCAGATTTTAGACTTATCCACGGACAAGGTATTGTCAAGATGTGGTACATTAATGGTATCCCCTTTACATTTGATGAAGTTGATCGACCAACTCCTGAGTTGATTGATGAATGTTCTGAAAAAATGTGCTATACTATGGAGGAACTTTATAGGCACTCCCAGTACCTCATTATGGAATCTTGTCACCCTATTGTCTTTGAGTTGACAGATGTGGTAAGATGTGAAGAGGAATTGCCATTTTAATAATGCCACACTACAAACCCTATTCCCCAGAATGGAACAGGAGACGCTACTTACAGGAAGCGTTAGACTCCTACATCAACGATGACGTTGATAACGATGACATTCTGGCAGACATCCTTGGTATCCTTTCGGATCGATCAGAGTCAGCGTACGCTGAATTCCAGAAGGTTGATGCCTTAAAAGAGATACTTGGTTCTAAATAATCAAAACGCTCGTAAACAATGCTCTCTACTGCTTACCGACTTCGACTTGAAGCGATTTGTAAGAAAATTTCCAAAGGCGAAGAAGTATCAATCTCAGATATGATCTGGGCAGAGAAATTATCAAAGAGTCACACAACTGCCCGAGAATGGATGCGTCAAGCAAGACGAGCATCAAAAGGGATCGAAGAAGGCAGTACCGATGATTTTCTGAATAGGATGGGATTAGGCGAACCCGACCCATCTGATACAAGAACAGGGTTCGACAGTGCCGATGACATCAATGATTGGTTTCATCACGATAAACCTGACGATTGGAGACAACGTGACTAAAAAAACTGAAAACTACAACCAACTTATTCAGCGTTTCGCAAAACGAACTGCTCAACTCAATGCCAGACAAGATGAACTACAAGGATGGTATGATGAGTATGTCAAGAATGAGAATGATCTGAAAAGATTAGAAGGTTCTCTTCAAGCAATTGAATACGTTGCCTTTGGTAAAATGCCTGGGGACGGTAACCACGATAAATTCAAAGACCACAAACCACACAACTAAATGCTATCACTTCTATTCACCGCAGCAGGTGTACTGAACTTATTCTTCTACATCTTTGCAGTAGGATTCGTTATCTCATTGATAATCGAACAGATTTTAAAGTTCAGACCTTTAACTGTTGACGCAACAATGAATGAGAGAAATATGTATATCGTACAGACCAACAGGAAATATTGTTGGAGACAAGCGTGGGTAACCAATCTAATGTGGTTCACCTGTAATGTAATTTTGTTTATTGTTTCAAGAAATATGCAATCACCATCAGATACATTCTGGAATGGTTTGTAAGGGTAAATAGTAGTATCTTAAAAGGCGACAGATGAGTCATCCAAACGCAGTTTTGTATAGCAATGGTTCACAAGAGTGTGAGAGAGCACAACAGTTCCTCGAATCTCAAGATTTCGAATTTCAAACATATCAGTTAAATCACCACTTTACACAGCGAGCATTTGAGAATGAATTTGGAGAGGGTGCATCATACCCTCAAATTTCTATCGGATCCAAGCATATTGGTAGTCTGAAAGAGACACTTCAAGACCTCTACCTGCAACGTGTATAAATAAGATTGTATAAAATAGCGCCTGAGTTAAGTGGGAACAAAAAGAATTTCACAATTAGAAACTCTGGCAGATGCCGTTTTGACGGGGGAAGCGATTCTTCCCGTTGTGATTTCTGACCCGCTGATACCGAATAGAAAAGCAAAAATAAATCAACTTTTCAAGGGTGTATCCGCAGGAAGTCAGTCCCAACCTGGACTTGCGTTCGATTTGGACAGGGACACAGGACTATATCAGAATTCATATAATGAGATTGGTATTGCTTTTGGTACATCAAGTATGTACTATAGAAAGCAACCAAACGCTGACGGTTCTGCTACGATTCGAATGATCGCTGGAGATACTACATCTTCCAACGTTAATATCGATATGCGTCCACAGGGATCTGGTAGATTCCTAGTGAATGGACCTGCTGAGTTCCAAGACGTCAACCTGCTTATTGCAGATGACCAGAACCCAGATAAGAAAGCAAAATTTGAAATCTCTGGTGTTTCAACTGGTGCAGGTATTCGTACCTTCGCACTTCCAAGCACAGGTAGTTTTACATCAACAACTCTTCTAGGTAACGATACTGCACAGACTATCAGTAACAAGACGATCATCATCAAAGATGGTGACTTGAGAGTTACTGGTTCATCGGACACTAGTAAGATTGCGCTATTTGAGTGTGACTCTTGGGAATCCCCTGGAACTCACATCTACAGACTTCCTGATTATGGTGCAGGTGTTGCACAGTCAACACTTCTTGATACTGTTACTGAACAGAACGTTAGTAACAAAAACTTCATCAACCCCTCAATTAGTAATATTGAGTCTGGTGATCCTAATAATCCGACACCACAAGTCACATTCCAATCTGGTGATGTAACTTCTAATCGTATTGTTACTTTCCCTGACCAGTCACTTACAGTTGCAGGTACTGAAGCAACTCAGGTATTCAAAAACAAAGAATACGCTGATCCTAGATTTGCAGACGGAACTGACGTTACTAAACGTATTCAGTTCGATCTATCTGCTATTTCTGGAACAACTCTTTTACGTTATGCGTTCCCACATAATAATCTGAATGTTCCTATCTCATCTAATAACATAGTTGTTACTGAGAAAGCACAACAGGTTATGGAGAACAAATCTGTGGTGGGTCTTCAACTAATCAGTGGAGACAACGATCAGAACAAGATCAATTTTGTGCTAGATAATGTAGAAGGAACACGTTCTATCAGATTCCCGAATGCTGATGCAACGTTACTTTCAACCGAAAACGTTACGACACTTGGTGTTAGTTTCGGTGGTTCAATTTCTGCTCCTGATCTTGGTGGCAGACTAAGATTACAACAACACTTTTTCTCAGGTTTCTAAAAAATGAGCGCAGGTAGACTCGCTGCATCCGCCCCTGCAGCAACAACAAATACTGTGCTGTACTCGACTAGTCAGTTGAATACAGCATCCACCGTATTACTAGCAACGGAAAGAGGTGGATCCGCTGCGACTTATCGAGTTGGTCTTAAAGATTACACTCAGAAACTTACTCTAGACGCGAGTAGTTACAAGTTTAATAGAGGTAACCCAGTTTCATCATATAAACTAGGAGTAGCACCTGGGATTTCAAGATCCGATGCAACCCCTGGTTTACAGATCACTTCTGCTGACTTTGCTAAATCAGCATCGATCTTGGACGTGGTTGTTGATACTAGTGTTATCACGAACTATGTGAAGGTTAAGACATATACTTCTATTGGTATT
>CEOP01125701.1_pt1 | contig 19045 bp, 15 predicted proteins | sample 361301 | NCBI WGS metagenome assembly CEOP01 (sample SAMEA2619548, study PRJEB7988) | marine metagenome | biome: marine biome (ENVO:00000447); feature: deep chlorophyll maximum layer (ENVO:xxxxxxxx); material: "saline water (ENVO:00002010), including plankton (ENVO:xxxxxxxx)" | depth 55 m
GTAGAGGGTTTTGTTAGGCAGATTATTGGTTGGCGAGAGTTTATGAGGGGGATTTATATTGCGGATGGAGTGAAACAGCGTAATTTAAATTTTTGGAATTACACGAATGATATTCCGAATTCATTTTATAATGCAACTACTGGCATAGATCCTTTAGATGATACAATTAGAAAATGTTTAGATAACGGTTACGTTCATCATATAGAAAGATTAATGATTTTAGGGAACTTAATGCTGCTACTTAGAATAAGACCTAATTCAATTTATAAGTGGTTTATGGAGCTGTTTATAGATTCATATGATTGGGTGATGGTGCCTAATGTTTATGGGATGAGTCAATTTGCTGATGGTGGCCTATTAGCCACAAAACCATATATTAGTGGTAGTAATTATATACTTAAGATGAGTGATTATAAAAAAGGGAGTTGGTGTGAAATATGGGATTCATTATACTGGAGATTTATCAATAGTAATAGAGAGTTTTTTAAAAAGAATCCGAGAATGACTATGATGGTGTCCATGTATGATAAAAAAGACACAGTAAGTAGAGATAGGCTTATGAAGGTAGCTAATAACTATACAGAGGAATTATTTAAATAGTAGAGAAAAAATTATAATTGGTCCAATTATTATTGCTAATATAAAAAAGCTAAATAAAAACCATTTCAAAAAGACACTAATAAAATACTTGGAAACAAAATTTGCTTTTTTTGCAATTCTCATTTGTATTTACGATATCTTAATACTAAATAAATGATTACTTTATTATAGTCTTTTATTTGTAAGTGTAACTTATTGTTAAGAATTTTTGCTGATCCGTTAAGAATTTTATTAGTGTATGTCCAATTTTGATCACGATCAATAAACCATTCAAAGTTATTGGAATGCCCCTCTTCCCAATTTTGTGTTTCTTCCCAATTAATATTGCCTAGCAGCTGTTTATAATTTGGTGTCTTATATTCATTAGCATTCATGTACGTCTTTTTGAAATCTGTTTTTGCATAAGGATGTTTTCCCACGATAGAAGTGTCTGGTATGGATTTGATGAATAATCTTGTGTAGTCATTCCAGTCTTGGAACCAGACTTGTGCAGGCCCAATATTTGAAGAGTCAGAATCCCAGACGTAGTGAGGGATTAACTCAGAAGAGGTATTTGTTTTTGCGAATAATATATTGCAAACAAAGATTAGTATTAAGGGTCTTTTTAAATAGTATTTCATCTCGTAATAATAAAACATATTGTTTATATAATTCAAATAATACTGAAAAAAAAGTTCAAAACGCTCAAATATATGTTTAGTTTTTGGACAGATTGTAATTATAATTAAATATGAAATATTTAAACTCTAAAGAAGTTTCAGACATCCTTGGTATTAATATCTCAACTCTGAAGAGGTGGACTGATAATGGCACTATAGGTTGCCATAAGACGGCTGGTGGACATAGAAAGTTCACTATGAAAAATATACGAGAATATTACAAGGCTAATAAAAAAGCTTCTAGAAACTTTAGTGTGTCATTAGAAAATATCAGCCATAAAAAAATATATTCATTAATTAAAAAACAGAAGTTTTCCGATCTTAGCCATGAATTAGCAAATGCTAGTCTTGAATCAAATGAAGACACAGTAAGTACAATCATATCAGGCTCATACATGAATAATATTACTCTGGATATTATTTTTGATGAAATAATTGATCCTGGCAGTATGATTGTAGAAAATGCACTCTATCAAAAATATATATCACACGCAGAAGCATTTATTAGTAGAAAAATTATTACAAGAGCAACTGAGATTTTAAATAATGGTAAGCCAAATGGTTCATATAATGGAAAATCAGCTTTATGTGTTAATTTTGAAGACAATTTACCTGATCTCGGAGTTGTAATGTCAGAGGCTATCCTTAGACATAAGGGTTATAATGTTTTCAACACCGGTTCTCATGCTGAGCTTGGTAGTCTTGATGATGTAATCAAAAATAAAAAAATTGATTTAGTCGTATTTTATTTATGTAACATGCAGTGTTGTATGTCTGTAGTAGGTGATAATATAAAAAATACAGCTAAGCAGGTTAGCACTATCTATCAAACAGCTGAAAAATTAAATGTAAGAGTGATTTTTGGTGGTCTTGGTATTGAGCTTCTACCAAGTATATCGGAAACAGTAAAAGACACGTTCATTACCTTTAATGAGCTTAGTCAGCTGATTTAGTTCCTTCGTATTTAAAATATCATTAATTCTTAATGAATAGAAGTTTACATATTCGGGGAGGTAAGTTTTCCGGTAAATGTGTTTTGTATTGGATGGTTAGAGATAAAAGAGTTCGTGATAATTGGGCTCTACTTAAAGCACAGAAAATTGCTATTGATAATAAAGTACCATTAATCGTCTGTTTTAATTATTTCAATACATATAAAGATGCAAATATTCGGCAGTACCAATTTTTATTTGATGGGCTAAAAGAGGTTCATCGTGATTTAATTAAACTTCAAATTGGATTTTATCTTCTGGAAGGACTATCTCATACAGAAATTCCTAAATTTATTGAAAAACAAAATGTTGGTCATTTAGTTACAGATTTAACACCACTAAATATCTATAGAAATAGACTTAGCAAAGTTGTAAATAAGATTGATATTCCTGTAACACAAGTAGATACTCATAATATTATTCCAGTTTGGGAGACTTCAGATAAAAAGGAATATGCGGCATACACAATAAGACCTAAAATAAAAAGATTGTTGGATGATTTTTTAATAGAGATACCAGAATTAAAATGGCACCCGATTCAATTAAAAAGTAAAAATATTGAAATTAATTGGAATAAACGAATTGATGACCTAAATATAAATTTAAAAATAAAACCTGTAGAATGGATAAAGCCCGGAGAGAATGAGGCTAACAGACTAATGAATAGGCTGAAGACTAATCTAATTGGTTATAATGATAATAGAAATGACCCTACTTTAAATAAATTATCTAATATTAGTCCTTATTTTCATTATGGACATATTTCTCCACATAGAGTTGCTTTAGAGATAAGTAAAAGTAAGATCCCGGAAGATGATAAAGAATCATTTCTAGAAGAAATGATCATAAGAAGAGAATTAGCAGATAATTTTTGTTATTACGAAAAAAATTATGATCATTTTGATGGTTTTCATGATTGGGCAAAAAAAACCTTGAATGAACATAGAAATGATGAAAGAGAATATATCTATTCTTTTGAACAATTTGATGCGGGAGAGACACATGATGATCTTTGGAATGCAGCTCAGAATGAAATGAAGAAAAAAGGTAAAATGCATGGGTTTATGAGGATGTATTGGGCAAAAAAAATTCTAGAGTGGAGTCCAAGCCCTGAATTAGCTCAACAAACAGCTATTGAGCTTAACGATAAATATCAGCTTGATGGTAGAGACCCGAATGGGTATACAGGTATTGCATGGAGCATAGGCGGAATACATGACAGAGCTTGGTTTGAAAGACCGGTCTATGGCAAGGTTCGGTATATGAATTATAATGGATGCAGTAGAAAATTTGATGTAAAAAAGTATATAGAGATTAATTTGTAATTTAGTTGAAGATTCAACTAAAAGTATGCTAAATTTTTACTATGGTTAAAGATAATAAATTAAAAAGTGATATTAATCTAGGTATGTTAATTGCTCAGGTCCACAGGTTATCAACCAAAAAGTTTGTACAAAATTCTCACAATTCTGGAATAGATATCTCCATGGATCAGTGGTTAGTGTTAGGGCCAATTTGGGAAAATGAGGGAATTTCACAAAAAGAAATTTCTGAGTATTGTCTGAAAGATAAAACAAGTGTCACGAAGATAATTGATACTTTAGAGAAAAAAAATCTTGTTGTAAGGGTTCCAGATCAATTAGATCATCGAATAAAGCGTGTAGTCTTAAGTAATAAAGGGAAAAAACTATTTTTAGAAGTTATACCTGTAATGGAATTGACTCGAAATCAGCTTCGGGAAGGAATCACTGAAAAAGAAGTTCAGTTATTAAGGTCTGTATTATCTAAAATATATAAGAACTTAATTACAAATTAATATTTATAATAGTTGAACCAACAACAAAATCTTATGAGAATCTTTTTTATATTCATTTTTATTTTATTTACTTCGTGTGCAGAAATAATTACAACTAATAATCTTCCTCTAGTTAATGCAGTCCCAGATGTATGGAAACACTCAATACCAAAATCCTCTGATCATACTGGACAGTGGTGGGAGGCATTCCAAGATACAATATTAGATAGAGTTTTTGCAGATTTTCAATCTAATAGCCCGGATCTTAAAAACATTTCTTCAAGAATTGAAATGGCTAAGCAGGCTAATAGTATAAATAAATCTATTAGGCTACCTTCCGCTAATATTGGGATTAATGGTTCAAGTCGCCAACAGAATCTAACTGCTTTTGGATTGTCCGATGATTTTTTTGGTGGTGACCCTAATGAACAGGCAAATGATGGTGGCAGTAGTGTTACTAGCTTTACATCAAATAATTTTGGTCTTAATCTTTCTATGCAATGGGAGCTAGATATATGGAAAAAGATATCTAATCTCACTAAGGCTTCTGATAAGGATTATGAATCAATCACATATGATTTATCCTATCTCAGTTTTTCCATGCAAGTTCAGCTAGCAAAATTATTTTATGCTACCGTCGAAGGCTTTAAGCAATATGACTTAGCTATAGAAACACTAGAGAGCGTCACTGAATTAGCAGATATGGTATCAGCTAGATATGAAAAAGGTTTACGCTCTTCGCTAGATGTTCGACTCACGCAGTCATCTGTTTCTTCGTCAAAAGCATTATTAGAAAATAGACGATTGAATTACATTTCTTTGGTTCGGGGGCTAGAAGCAATGTTAGGAGAGTACCCTGATGGGAGTTATGAAGTTAGCAAAGAATTACCATTGAATGTCCCGCCTGTTGAACCTGGGATACCTGCTGATATACTAAAAAGAAGGCCTGATATCAGATCTGCCCTTGCAAAAGCGCAAGCGGCATCATACCGTTCAGCCGAATCAATTAGCTCTTTTTTCCCGGGCGTTGTGCTAACCAGTTCAGTCGGAACATCATCAAATGAGTTAAAAGATATATTAAACGAAGACTATCAGGTATGGTCCCAAGGAGTCAATATTGGTTTACCTGTATTTCAAGGTGGCAGACTTATCGCCAATAAGAAAATGATGCAAGAGTCTCAAAATATTGCTGAACAGGATCTTATAAAAACTATAATAAATGCATTTTCTGAGGTTGAGCAAACTCTTTTTTCTGAAGAATCAAATAAGGTTTTATTAGAGTCTTTTGCTGATGCTGCTGAGCAGGCAGAAGCAGCTTATAAATTATCTAGAGAGCGATATGATTCTGGTTTGGTAGGCTTGATTGCAGTTTTAGATAGTCAACAGCGCTGGTTTCAGGCAAGATCGCAGATGCTTGTAGCCAAAAAAACAAAAATTGATACAAGGCTAAATCTTATTTTAGCTCTTGGTGGAGATTTAAAATAAGAGTAGAGAAAAAATGAATAGATATATAAAAAAGTTCAGTCCGATAATAATTCTTTCAGGAAGTGTTATAGCATTTATCTTAATGATCAAGCTTAAACCTGAGGCTAAATTTCAAAAACCTAAAATTATACCACAGTTAGTTGAAACAATGAATGCTTTTCCAGCTGAGGTTAGTGCAAAGATTAGCTCGCAAGGTACGATTAGACCAGAACATGAAATTTATGTAACATCAGAATTAAGTGGTAAAGTAATATGGGTTTCTGAGAATTTTCTAGATGGGGCTGGTTTTAATATTGGTGATACGTTGATGAAAATTGAAAAGCGCGATTATGAGCTTGCTCTCATTTCGACTGAGTCGAGTTTATTCCAGGCTAGGTTGTCTTTAGAAAGAGAAGAAGCGGAGGCAAATCTGGCGGGTATTGAGTGGAAGCGAGTAGGTAAAGGTGATGCTTCAAGTTTAACGCTCCGCGAGCCTCAATTAGCTCAAGCTAGAGCAGTACTTGCTGCTGCTGAGGCGGCATATGAACAGTCTAAACGTAATCTAGAAAGAACTGTTATTATTGCGCCTTTTAATGGTCGAGTAAGAAAAAAGATGGTTGATCTTGGTACAAATTTAATTCCTGGTGCTCGGATAGCAGATATCTATGCAACTGCCTCTTTTGAGGTTAGATTACCAATCGCGGATAAGGATATTCCTTTTCTTGGTATTCCTTTAGATGGTACTTCTATTGAATTAAAGAAACGACCTCGAGTAAAGCTTTTTTCAAGTTATGGTGGAGATAATTTTCAAATAGATGGTTTTATTGTTCGTTCAGAATCTGAGATTGACCCTAAAACTAGAATGATATCTGTAATTGCTACAATTCCAGTTTTAAATGCTCAGTTAGGACTTAAGGTTGGAATGTTTGTTAATGCTGAAATTGAGGGTCTATCATTTTCTGGAGTAACTATTGTTCCTCGTAATGCAGTAAAAGACGATATGATTTGGGTAGTGCAAGATCAAAAGCTTCGAAGAAAATCAGTAGAAGTAATTCGATATGAAAAAGATTTTGCATTTATAACAGATGGGTTAAATAAAAATGATAAAGTTTTGACCACTAGGCTATCATCTTATGTTGATGGAATGCCAGTAAGGCTTAACTAGCACAATGAAAAGTATTATACGTTGGTTTATCAACAATACGGTTGCTGCGAACCTGTTGATGATTTTTATTATCATTGCGGGGTATTTCACATTGTCTAGGCTTCGGATGGAAGTGTTCCCGGATATTGCTATTCCAATAATTAATGTCTCGGTATTATACCCAGGTGCTTCCCCAGAAGATATTGAGGAGTCTATCTGTGTAAAGATTGAGGAGCAGGTACAAGGTGTTAATGGTATTAAAAAAATAACTAGCACATCTAATGAGGGATATGGTTCAATAAACGTTGAAGTTGAGAATGGTTATGATCTTGATGAAGTAAAAGACGAGATAAAGTCACAAGTAGATGGCATCACCTCCTTTCCAGATGGTGCTGAAAAACCAAATATTAGAAGTTTTGAAGGCCAGCCTGAGGTTATAACTATAGCAGTTCATGGCAAAGTTGACGAGTCAAGTCTGTTAAGTATTGCAGAAAAGATTCGTGATGAGGTTAATGATCTTCCAAGTATAACGCAGACGCGTTTAGGGAAAAAGCCTAGAGAAATATCAATTGAGATTTCAGAGAAAACCCTACAAAAATATGGTCTTACATTTGATTATATTGCGAATAGAATAAGATCTTCATCAATGGATGTCCCAGGTGGGGCGATTGAGACTTATGATGGTGAGATTTTAATTCGATCAAAGGGTCAGGCATATTCAGGAGATGATTTTGGATTAATACCAGTCGTTTCAATGTCAGATGGCTCTACTTTATTATTAAGGGATATTTCAGATATTAGCGATGGATTTCAAGATGTTGAATATGATATAAAGTTTAATAGTGAACCAGCTAAGTTAATTAGAGTATATAGGACAGGTGACCAGAACGCTTTAGATATTGCAGAACAAGTTCATAAATATTTGGAAAAAACTCGACCTTTAATGCCGCCAGGTGTTTCACTTAGTCCAATGAAAGACGAGTCTGTAATTCTCCGCGGCAGGATTGATCTTTTGATCGAGAATGCGCTGTTAGGTTTAACTCTAGTACTAATAGTCCTTGCCTTGTTTCTTAAGCCTAAATTGGCCGGTTGGGTGTCTCTTGGAATTCCGATATCATTTATGGGTGGGTTTTGGCTACTTCCGGTATTTGATGTATCAATAAATATGATCTCATTATTTACATTTATTTTGGTTTTGGGTATTGTCGTTGATGATGCAATTGTTGTAGGCGAAAATATTCATATATATTTAAAAAGAGGTTTAAAGCCTGAGGATGCAGCGCTGGAAGGCGCCTACCAAGTTGCTAAGCCAGTAATTTTTGCAGTTTTAACTACGATGGTAACTTTTTCTCCAATGATATTGGTTGAAGGTGCTTTAGGTAAAATATGGAGAATTATACCTGTTGTAACAATCGCCGTTCTTATTTTTTCATTAATTGAGTCACTGACAATTCTTCCAGCGCATTTAGCGCATATGAAAGAAAATAAAAAAAGAAAGGAAGATGGTCTTTTATCAGGTTGGTGGGATAACATCCAGCAAGGTATTCACAATAGTCTTCAAAGGTTCATTAAAATTTTTTACACGCCTCTATTAGAAAAAGCTCTTAATAATAGAGCGAATACGGTCTCTATTGCTATAAGTATATTCATTCTTTCTATTGGCATTGTTGCAAGCGGGTTTTTAAGGTTTAATTTTTTTCCACCATTGGAAGCAGATATTGTGATTGCAGGAGTTGAATATCCTGAAGGTACGCCAGTATCGATCACTAAAAATGGGTTAGATCAAATCGAACAATCAGCTTTTAAATTAAAAGATACATTAGAGGTATTATATCCTGATGAAAAGATTTTTATTAATATGGTATCTACAGCTGGAGATCAACCGATTAAAACACAATCAGCGAGGGGGCCTGGTAATCTTGATGCTACTTTTTTTGGGTCTCATTTAGCTGAGTGTGTTATTGAACTCGCCCCTGGAGAGGAGAGGCCTATCTCAACAGTGCAAATTTCAAAGATCTGGCGTGAATTAACTGGTCCGATTCCTGGTGTCAAGCAGGTGTCATTTGAGTCTGATCTATTTAGTACTGGTGCTCCTATCGAGATAAAACTTTCTAGTATAAGTAGGGAGGATTTGAAAACAGTTACAGCAATTCTAAAAGATAGATTACAAACGTATGCTGGTGTATTTGATATTAAAGATTCTTTTAGTGCGGGTAAAGATGAGATTAAACTAACACTCAGGCCTGAGGCTCAAAATTATGGAATTACCATGTCATCTCTCGCTCGACAAGTGAGACAGGCTTTCTATGGAGATGAGGTTCAAAGGATTCAGCGGGGTAGAGACGAGATTAAAGTTTTTATACGCTATCCTAAAAGCGAGAGAGTTAGTCTAAATAATTTAGAACAAATGAATGTTAGAGTTGGGAATAATGTTGAAGTTCCTCTTGGTCAGGTTGCAGAAGGTGAACTTGCCAGTGGATATTCCACTATTACAAGAACAGATAGAAAGAGGTCTATTAATATTTTTGCTGATGTTGACCTAACAGAGGCAAATGCTAATGAAATATTAGCAAAATTTGAGGAAGAACATATATCCCCCTTATTAGAAGATTATCCTAGTGTAAACTATAGTTTTGAGGGTGAGCAAAGAGAGCAACGTGACACTCTTGGTTCACTGTTTAAAAATTTTGCGCTAGCTCTTTTTGTTGTGTATATATTACTGGCTATACCCTTTAAATCTTATTCTCAGCCATTAATAATTATGTCTGCAATCCCATTTGGATTTACAGGCGCTGTTATAGGTCATTTAGTAATGGGTATGAACATGGCTGTCCTATCTATTATTGGTATTGTTGCGCTCTCTGGCGTTGTTGTTAATGATAGTCTGGTTATGGTTGATTTCATCAATCGATATAGGAGAGAAGATAAAAAGAATGCTCTAGATGCAGCATTAGCGGCAGGACCAAGAAGATTTAGGCCTATACTACTAACCTCTGTGACAACATTTGTGGGACTTTTTCCATTATTAATAGAGAAAAGTGTGCAGGCAAAATTTTTAGTTCCTATGGCGATTTCTTTAGCTTTTGGGGTTTTGTTTGCTACTTTAATTACATTAATTTTAGTCCCAACGAGCTACATGGTTATCGAAGATATAAAAGAGAAATTTCATAATATTTTTTATAAAAACGCTTAAAACGCTCATTTATATTTGACATATTATTCATAATAATTTTAATTTTATAATCTAACTTTGAAAAAAAACAATTAAAAAAATATAGATAAATACTTATGAGGAAATTATTATAATGAAAGTAGCTTTATTTGGAGGTACTGGTTTTGTGGGTTCATATATTGTTGATGAATTAATTAAAAATAATCATGTGCCACGGATGCTTGTTCGTAAGAACTCAGCTCAAAAAATCCACGATGCGGATAAATGTGAGATTGTAGAGGGTGATATTTCAGATTTTGATTCTATTAAATATGTCATAAAAAATGCTGATGCTGTTATTTATACAATAGGTCTTATTAGAGAGTTTAAATCAAAAGGTATCACTTTTGAGAATACTCAGTTCCAAGGTGTCGCTAAGTGTGTAGATGCTGCGATTGAACTTGGAGTAAAAAGATTTATTTTGATGAGTGCTAATGGTGTATGTCCAGATGGAACTGATTATTTTAAAACTAAATGGATGGCAGAGCAGTATTTAAAAAACACAGATTTGGATTGGACAATTTTTAGACCTACAGCAATTTTTGGAGATCCTAGAGGTCAGGGTAGACCTGAGTTTTGTTCGCAATTAAACAAAGACATGATAAGTTTACCAATACCGGCACCATTATTTCATAAAGGTTTAAATCCTTTTGACGCTGGAAATTTTTCAATGTCTTTAATTCACATTAAGGATGTTGCAAATTTTTTTGTTAAATCAATTGAAGATAAGAAATATTATAATATGACTATGGAACTTGGTGGTGAAGATTTTACATGGGCAGAAATAATCGAAACAATTAGCTCTTCAGTTGGTAAAAAGAAATGGATGATTCCTGCTCCAGTTTTTGTTGTAAAGGCAGTAGCCTCGTTGTTAGATAGGTTTAGTTGGTTTCCTGTTACCTCAGATCAATTGACAATGCTTGTCGATGGTAATACCTGTGACTCAGTAAAATATTTTAAAGAAAATGATATTGAGCCAATAGCGTTTAATAATGATAACCTATCATATTTAAGTAAGGTTTAGAAATTGAAGATATTACTTTTAATACCTATTGCACTTATACTTGTCTTTTCTGCAAACTTTTTTTTAAAGGATAATGAGGTATTGTTTGTTGGTGATGATGCTCCTTTTTTTTCATTGACTGATCAGGATGGAAATATTCATAATCTGACAGATTATAAAGATAAAAGGCTGGTAGTCTATTTTTTTCCAATGGCTGATACACCAGGCTGAATAAAAGAAGCTTGCGGGTTCCGTAATATATATGCAGAGTTTGAAAAAAATAATATTGTTGTGATTGGTGTTAGCTATGATAAATCAGAGTCTCTTAGAAACTTTAAAGATAAATATAATCTACCATTTAATTTTCTATCAGATACAGATAAGCAGGTAGCAAAAATATTTGGCGCTAATGGATTGATTGTTCCTAAAAGAATGACATTTGTTATAGATGGTAATGGTAAAATTGAAAAAATATATAAGAAGGTAAATATAAATACACATGCAGAAACTATACTCGAAGAAATACTTTAATAGATTAACGATTTTTTTCCTTATATCGTTTTCTATTCTTAAAGCTCAAGAAAACGGCTCAATCTATGGTTTTGTTACAGACTCTTCAAGTGGTGAAGCTCTGATTGGTGCAAATGTATTTATCAATGACATTGGAGCTGGTATGGCTACGGATGTAAATGGTTATTACGTTTTGCAAGATATAAACCCGGGTTCTTATAACATAATAGTTTCATATGTTGGCTATGAGTTATTAGAAAAAAAAATAATTATTAGTGAAGGTGAATCAAAGAAAATTGATTTGGTTTTATTAGAGGAAGTCGTTTCGTTAACAGCGGTAGAGGTGACAGCAGAAAAAATCAAACGTAAAAATAATATACAACCAAGTACTGTGAATTTATCGCCTCGAATGTTGAGGTCTGCCCCTGCGTTAGCAGAGCCTGATTTGTTTCGTACAATCCAAGCATTGCCCGGAGTGTTAACGACTTCTGAATTTAGTACAGGGTTAGTTATTAGAGGCGGTAATACGGATCAAAATTTAATATTGCTAGATGGAGTTACGGTTTATAACCCATCTCATCTTGGAGGTATTTTTTCAAATTTTATTGTAGATGGTGTTAAAGAAGCTGAATTAATTAAAGGTGCATATAATGCAGAGTATGGCGGTAGGCTATCAGCAGTTTTAAATATTATTAGTAGAGAAGGGAATCAGAAAAAATTTGAGGGGAAAGCAAATCTATCCTTGCTTTCAGCTCAGGCTACATTAGAAGGTCCTTTCTACAAAGGTGCCTGGGTTTTTTCTGGAAGAAGAACATATTTTGATAAAATTTTCCAAAATGTTCCAAGTATTCCACCTTATTATTTTTATGATATTCAGAGTCATATTTATTCTGATATTACTGAAAAAGATAGAATTTCATTAAGTTTTTACAATGGTGTAGATGATTTATTGTTTGAAACATTTGGTTTATCTGGCCGCTGGGGGAATAATACATTAAGCGCACAATATAGAAGAGTGTTTTCCGAAAAACTTATTGGGAATTTTTTATATGCGAATAGCTTATTTTTTACAGAATTTGGTTTAGGTGGTTCTAATGGTTTAAATAGTGACAATCAGATTGACGATGCAACTATTGCAGCAAATTTTTCTTGGTTTAGGTCATCAAATAGCACAGTAAAGTTTGGTGCACAATTAAAAAGTCTAGGTTTTCTTTACACAAATACTTTTGGGGATTCAACTCAGTTTGAGATTAAGACAAAACCAAAAGAATTTGCCAGTTATGCAAAATTAAAATACTCACCATCTAAGAAGCTAATTCTTGAACCTGGTGTAAGAGTTAATTTATATAATGTTTATAATGATTCTATTTTCCCTGACCTGCGTTTCGGTATGAAATATTTATTAACAGATGACAGGTATATAAATTTTTCTGTGGGCAACTATCATCAATTCATTGCCACATTCCAAGATGATTATAATCCAACAATTTTAGATCAGTGGATAGCAGTTGATAATACTGTCGCTCCTGCTAAATCATCGCAAATAGTCTTGGGATATGAAGAGTATATTAATGATCAATATAAGCTACAAGTAGAAGGGTATTATAAAGATATCAAAAATTTATTTACTTTTGAAGAATCAAGAGCGACCACGGATGAGGCGGTTTCTGATTCAGCTTTATCTGATCTTGTAACTCCATCTAATGGCTATGCCTATGGATTAGAATTGTTTGGACAAAAAATGAGTGGTAGGCTTAGTGGTTGGTTAGCGTACACTTTTTCCGTATCAAGAAAATCAATGAATAGTATTTTTTATGATGAGAGTGAGGAATATTATAATAGTTGGGATAGAACACATTCATTTAGCGCCTTAGGGAATTATCAGATTAGTCAAAAATGGGATATGAATTGGAAATTATCACTTCAGTCTGGTCAGGCTTATACGCCTATAATCGGTTACTATAATCAAATACTACCTGGAAGTCCCGATGAGGTATATAGAACAATCCCTGGTACTAGAAATTCAGCCAGATATTCTCCATATAGTAGGTTAGACCTTGGTTTTGTTTATCATACTAAAGTATTTGGTTCAAAAATGGATGTATATCTTCAGATAATTAATGTTTTTAATAGAAAAAATATATTTAGAAAATCGTATAGTGTGGGAAGTACATATAATGGCATTGATGATGATAGAGACTGGGATGAAGAAATACATGATACGAATGGGAATGGGAAACCAGATGTTGGGGAGGTCAATGTAGATGAAGAAGATGAAGGTAGGCTCCAAACCAATGACATTAGTTTGTTCCCAATTATTCCTACAATTGGTTTTAGTTGGGAGTTTTAAAATGGTAAATAAAATAAAATTAATAATTCAGTTTTTTATATTTTCGATTATTATTCAATCTTGTTCTTTCGAAGATGATACAATCAAATATGAAGAACAGCTTGTGGTTTTTGCATCGATCGATGCTGGTTTTCCTGTTTTTGATACAGTTTTTGTATCGAGAACTGCTGAGGTTAGTGAAGATGTAGCTTCTGAAGCCTTATACATTGAAAATGCAAATGTTAGGCTAATTAATACATCAGATGGTTCAGAGTTAAAATTTTATTCAATTGGAAATGGTAGGTATTACCCGATTGATATGTCCATGCAAAATCTAGACTCTATATCAAGGTATTGGCTTGATTATATTATCAGTTCTGGAACCACTTACAGATTAGTTGTTAATTACGAACAAGATTCTGTAATTGCGCAAACTAATGTACCAGAAAAAATAGAAATTACTCCAGCTGAGATGTCAGATTTTAAATGTCCAGATGACAGTAATGAGCCTGTTAATATTATTGATGTGAATAATCTATCTGATCTGACATTTGAACAAATGTTATCGTTATATCAAAATCCAGTAGGATATATCGAAACAAATAATATTAATGTAGACTCAGTAGAGTTTAAAATTGGAGATTGCTATACTAAGAGTTTTGCAAGCGCTCCAATGTTTGGTGTTGACTACAACCAAGATGATTACAACACTATTCAAATTATTTCAAATGCTTTAGAAGCAGATGCCGTGGGCTTAGAGCCTTTTAATGATGAAAATCAAAATAGTTTATTTGACGAAGGAGAGAAATTTTCTGATAGGAATAGAAATGGATTAAGAGATAGTTGCTATGTAAATCTGATCTATAGTGAAGAGAAAGGTCTTTTTGATAATGATAGTCTAGACTATAACAGGCTAGCTAATATTTGGAAAAATCCTTTAAAAAGAGGTGCTATCGATGGAACTTGGCGTGAGAATAGCCCATATAGGAATAATCCCTGGTTGTGGAATGTTGATACTGCACCTTCTCCAATTATGTGGCTCTATTTTGATTATTATGGATACTACATGATGACCTATAAATCAACTAGCGACTCTTACTTTAATTATTTCCAAGGAGATCCTGTAGGGCAAAATATATATCTACTACCAAACTCTAATTTTGAAGGTGGGCTTGGAGTGTTTTATAGTTCTTCTTCAGCGTCTTTCATTGTTAAGGTAACTGCACCCAAACAATAGAATAATTATAAAAGTTAAAAGAAGTAGCCCGTAGGAGAATCGAACTCCTGTTGCCAGGATGAAAACCTGGAGTCCTAACCACTAGACGAACGGGCCAAAAACTTTTAAAAGAACATCTTACTTGGCGACAAATTTATTTAAACATATATACGAGGCCAACAACTTTTCATTGTAGAATTTTATTTTTCATTGGCCTTTCCAAGGATGTCTAATAGTTGTCCATTTTGATGTAGCTCTAGCGTTATATCTGCTCCTCCGATGAGTTCACCTTTTACGAAGAGCTGAGGGATAGTTGGCCACCCCGAATGTTCGCTTAGTTTTATCCTAATGTTTGGGTCCTCCAAAACATTAACATCTTTATAATCCACGCCATAATGGTTTAACGCTTGCACAACAGAGTTTGAGAAACCGCACATCGGCATATCTTTTGTGCCTTTCATATAGACGATGATTGGATTATCTCCAATATCGTCTATGATTTGTTGTTTTATATCCATTTTATCCTTTTTATTATAATTTTCTGAGTAAATAACTATAGTAAAAATTAAGTTTATTTTTAGTTAATGCTAATAGGCAAAATTATCATTTAATCTTTTTCTTATTTATAATATATACTGCAATAATTGATAAACATCCTCCAATAAGAGTAGTCAGTATAATTTCTTCATTTAGAAATATTTTTGAAAATATTATTGCAGTCAGTGGAACAACAAATATAAAAGAGCTTGCTCTTACTGCACCAACTTTTGATGAAGCAAAAAAATACATTGTATTAGCAAAAGACATTACAACAATAGAAAGCACAAAAATATTTGTCCAAAATTTCAAGTCATAATTAATCGTATTAATTATATCTGACATGTTACAAAATAAAAAAGATATTGCAGCAGCTATGATAAAACTCCAAAAGCTATAGGTTAAAAAATGAATAGAATCTTTAGATTTTTGGGATGTAATGGTTACAGAGACCCATGATAATGATGCTAAGATATAGAAAATATTTCCAGATTGGATCATTAGATTAATGTCCATCTCCCAAAATCGAATGATAATACTACCACCTATAAAGCCTATTGCAAGACCTAACAAATCTTTAAGATTAATAGACCTTTCTATAAAGCAGAATACTACAGTAGATGTGAGTATTGGATTTAGTGTTGTAACTAGTACACCTCCTGCTCCTGCTAATCCCATATGGGTAGAACGAAAATAAAAATAATTATATGAGCAAAGTGCTAAGGCATTCACAAGAATATATTGTAAACCTTTTTTATTAATAATAAAAGGGACTTTATATTTTAGCAGTATTGGTATAAGAGAGATCGCGGCTAAAAAAAATCGTAAAAACAATTTAACCGGAACTTCTCCATAAGGGCCAAGCATTTTTGCACTAGTCCATGAATATCCCCAGGTAATCATCGCGATCACCATAATAAATGTAAATTTTACTTCTTCTCTATTTTGTACTTTATTCATATTTAATGGTCTAATAAGATACTAGAAAAATATGATATTGTTCTTCCAAAATGGTTGTTGGGAGTAAGTGCCCTGTAAATAAAATCAAGACACTCATTTTTTGTAACAAGGTAGTTTGGTAAATTTTTATATGGTTGAAACATTTAGTAGTACATTTTTAAATAACTTCGTTCTTATTTTTGTTGCGATTGATCCTTTTGCGCTTATTCCTATATTTGCTGGTATTACGCATGGATTACAAAAAAAAGAAATTAAGAGTATATATATCCGAGCCACATTTATATCTTTTATGATTTTATTATTTTTTTCGTTAGTTGGAGGTCATTTACTTGATATAATGGGCGTAAACATTAATTCATTTAAAATAATTGGAGGGTTGTTTTTAGTTGTGGTAGCTTTTGAAATGGTGTTTGAGAAAAGGGATGAAAGAAGACAGAATTTAGCAGATACAGCAAAAGACGATATATCTGTTATTTCGTTAGCAACTTTTCCGTTAGCAATACCTCTTATTGCAGGACCTGGGGCGATTACTATTACGATGCTTATATCTGAGAAAGCTGGACCAGATATAATTGAGCAGATTATTAACTTCATACCCATAACCTTCGCAGTTATTTTAGCAGGAATTTCAATGTGGTTATCATCAAAATTAGTAGAAAAATTAAGTATGTCTCTCTTAAGCGTTATACAAAGGGTGTTTGGATTACTTCTTGGTGCTCTTGCAATTGAGTATGTTATCTCTGGAATAAAAAATACGTTTGGTATTTAATGAAACATTTTATTTTATTTATTTTATTTTTATTTCAATTTTTGTTTTCTCAAATAAATTGGAAAAGTGTATATGGCGACACACTTAGTTTAGATGAGGGATGGTATATTAGTAAAACTAATGATGGAAACTATATAGTAAGTGGGATGGAGCATTACACAGCTGTAATAAAAAAAATTAATTCTTCAGGTCAGCTTATTTGGAGTAAAACATATGATAATCCTACAGAAAGCGATGGATATGTTGGTGATGATGTAATAAAAAGTGTAAGACAAGTATCGGATGGTGGTTATATCGCAGCAGGATATTTTGAGGATGAAGATAGTTGGAGCAGAGTCTCTTGGATATTTAAGACTGATGAATCAGGAGAGGTCTTATGGTCAAAAACGTATACGAAAAATAATTCAACAGATACATGGGCAGAGGATGTTATCGAAACAACAGACGGTGGTTTTGTTATTACAGGAAATAATAAAAACAACGGTGATAGGGCTCAGGCGATGCTTAGAAAATATGATGATAATGGTGAGCTAGTTTGGCATAAAACTTATTCTCGCTCAAATTATAATGAAGGTATATCTCTTATTGAAACGAATGAGGGAGATATTGTTTTTGTTGGTTTTTCTGGGACATCACACGGTGCTTATAAGCATTTTATTGTAAAGACAGATAGCGAAGGTAATAGTTTATTTAAGAAGAGATTTGGAACGAATACTCAACAGTCACTTAATTCTGTAATTGAAGCTCTGGGTGGTGGGTATATTGCGATAGGATATTGTAATAATTATAATGATCTTTATATTGTGAAATTTGATACAGGGGGATCTATTTTATGGGAGCATTGCATCCCGGCTAATCAAGATAATTTTTATGGTTGGGATCATGGCAATGACATTATTCACGCACAGTCAGGAGGATATTATATTGTTGGAACGAGTTCGACATATCCTCAGTCTAATGGTGGTGACGATATATATTTAGTTAAGATTGATGATCTTGGAGATACACTATGGACAGATTTTATTGGAGGTACTGCTGATGATCAGGGGCAGGCTGTTGTTGAGTCAGAGAGTGGAGATTTAATTATAGTTGGCACTACTTGGTCTTATACAACTTATCCAGACAATAATTATGACTCCGGGTTCTATATTTTTAGTTTTACTCCAGATCAGATTCTTCATTATGATAATTTAAAAATTAGTCCTTCAACTTTTCATCTTGGGAATGCTTATCCGAACCCATTTAATCCTCAAACAAAAATACAGTATGCTCTTGAAAAGGAATCTAACTTAGATTTGTATATTCATGATCTCAAAGGAAAAAGGATAAAAACTTTGTTCATAGGCCGTCAATCTGTTGGCTCTTATATTATTAATTGGAATGGAGATAATAATAAAGGTGAGAAGGTAAGTGCAGGATTATATTTTTATACAATTGCTACTTCTTCAAGTAAACAAACCAAAAAATTAATACTAATTAAATAGATGTTATTTATTAAACATATTTCAAAGAATAGGACATAGTTCAGATGAAGGTAAAGGCCTTTATATTATATTTTTCAATCTTATTTTTATTTAGTTGTCAAAAAGAAAGCGAATCTAGTCCTGAACCTGATGACTGCGCCGGGATATCTGGCGGTAGTAACGTGTGTGGATGTACTGACAGCACAGCATTTAATTATAATAATAGCGCCACATATGATGATGGCAGTTGTCAGACATTTATTGATAATGGTGAGTATTTTTTAAGTTTTAATGGCTCAAATGACTATGTAGATCTTGGAGATATGTTATCTGTGGGGTCCTATACAAAAACCGCATGGGTAAAAAGAGAGTCAGGAAATAATAATAATAATA
>CEOP01246121.1_pt1 | contig 19020 bp, 19 predicted proteins | sample 361301 | NCBI WGS metagenome assembly CEOP01 (sample SAMEA2619548, study PRJEB7988) | marine metagenome | biome: marine biome (ENVO:00000447); feature: deep chlorophyll maximum layer (ENVO:xxxxxxxx); material: "saline water (ENVO:00002010), including plankton (ENVO:xxxxxxxx)" | depth 55 m
GTCAACAAGTAGTTGTATAGAAGCACAAAACACATGGGATAATGCCATTGATACATCTTGGTCTTTATCGGCTATTGGATTATTGATAGGGGCAGTCACCGTATTCAAATTTGAAAAGAAAAATACAGATGGAAAATGGCCATCTGAAATTATAGAAGAAGAATAATCAATTAACAATCGAAGATTTAACACTGATTCCATTCATTTGATTCTTCTCTAATGCTTTAATGGCAAGACCAATTTTACTTGTATGAATCTGTACATTTGTGGAACTATCTTCAAAAGTAATCTCTCCGATTGCTAATTCATCACATTTTATGGCATTGACAAACCATTCAGTAATATTTCGGGAAGAACCAATTTTAGATGATGGAGCATCCAGTTGTAGTGTAACAAAACCAAAGACACTGGAGTTCTCTTGATAATCATCTTGATGCTTGACAAGTTCGTCGACTCCATCATTCAAATCAGGTACATCAGATTCACTGACATCTAGATTGTAAGTTGCAATAATTTTGGACAATTGTGGAGAGTCGTCTTTAGAGACAAGACTCCATGCTTCACCACTTCGACCAATTCTTCCAGTTCGGCCTACTCTGTGGATAAAAGAGTCGACATCATTAGGAATATCATAATTGATGACCAAAGTGATGCCATCTACATCGATTCCTCGTGCAGCAACATCTGTTGCAATGATTGTTTTGAATTCACCATTCTTGAATCTATCAAGAATCTTTTCTCTTTGATTTTGATTCAAATCCCCATGTAATCCTTCTACACTAAACTTATGCTTCCTAAGTCTCTGAGTTGCTAAATCAACCATTCTTTTAGTATTACAGAAAATAATTGTTTGATCGTCCTCATCCATTCGCAATAATAAACGAGATAATGCCCACAGTTTATTCGCTCTACCAATTCTTACACTAAATAGATCAATAGGAGGTAAATCCAATTCTTCTGTATTAGTCAAGATGAATTCGGGCTCATTCATGAACTCATTAGCCGCATCAATGATTTCTTGTGGGAATGTTGCGGAAAACAATAGTGTTTGTTGCCTATTTGTCATCTTTTCAACGACCCACATGATGTCAGGGAAAAATCCCATATCCAACATTCGGTCTGCTTCATCTAGACAAAATATTGATGCTGAAGACATATCGATGAATTCTCTTCGAGTCATGTCCATTACCCTTCCAGGAGTACCTACAATTATATCGACGCCATCTTGTAACTTTCTAGCTTGCTTCTCTAAATCAGTACCACCATAGACAGTAATAATTTTCAACCCCATTTCACCTTGCAGAGAATCTATCTCTTCTGAAACTTGATTTGCTAACTCTCTTGTTGGAGTTAAGATAAGGGCTTGAAATTTACCTATAGGTTTACAAGATTCTAAAATTGGAATTCCAAATGCAGCAGTTTTACCTGAGCCTGTTCTTGCTTGACCGATTATGTCTAATCCCTTTCTTGCTAAAGGAATAGTGTCTTTTTGAACTTGAGTGGCAAATTCCCAACCGAGTTTATCTAAACCAGATTGTAGTTGCGAGGGTAAATTCCAAGATTTGAAGGTTTGATTTGTGAACATTTTTTTCACCTCCGTCCCAAATAACTACGGGCCACCGAGACGGGGGTAGCCCTCAACGAATGTAATCAGAAGTTATCCTTCTCGGCAATTTCTTTCTGAAGAATACCCATCCAGTACTTGCGAGCATTCTCTTTGTTTAACGGACGACGCATCTGTCTAACGTGTTCCAAAATGTATTGTCTGAACTTCAAAGATTTGTTTCGATTGACTCCCTTTGGAGTTAGTCCATCCCACAAACGGTCAAATTGTTCAGCTTTGTCATTGAATGGAGAGTCACTCATAATTACACCTCTTAAGCAAGCAGTCCACTAAAGCCCCCTTCTTAACCATGCCGACAATTAATTATGAGGGATTTATCAAAATTCTTCATCATCTGAATCCATGAAATAGTCTTCATCATCATATCCCATCATTTCATCTTGGCTAACTTGGCGGTACAATGGATTGGATTTCTTTGCTTCTTCTTTGAGAGATTCATTCTTTTGTTTAATACGCTCTTCCTCGGTTAAAGGCTTCTTTGGGGCTGAATCAAGAGCACTACTTGGTGATAAATTTTCCAAACCTAACTGTATCCCATGAGCTTCTGCCACCTCTCTATCCAACTTTGGAACAGTTGGTGCAGGTGCCAAGAATTTATTCTTTTGTGATTCTGAACCTTCTAGAGATTCATCGATAGTCATCTCTTTCAATTCTTCACGTAGTTTTGTATCAGTCTCACTCTTGAGCAAGTCGGTAGCAATTCCTCGCAAAACTTCTTCAGAATATAATTTAGGTAACATTTCAATACATGCTCTTCGGATATTGAGGTCTTTGGATGAAGCACTTTGAAGAATTAATTCTCTAGCTCTTCCACTATCTTTATCCATTCCCTGAATCGCCTTGACTGCACTTAATCTTACTTTAGCATCTGAATCAATAATAGCCCGCTCGGAAAATATTGTTGCAAGTCTTGTTTCCTTTCTTGCTAGAGATGGTAATGTTTTGGCAGCATTTCGGCGAACTTCAACATCTTCGTCATCCAATGCCCATGAAATGAGATCCCAAGTCACAGAACCGCCTTTAAACAATAACTTCCTCAATAGTTTAGCAGCCTTTCTTCGATACATTGGGTCTTCTTCAAGAAGAAGTGTATCTATGTGGTCACAAGCAACTGAAGGCCAGGTTTCACAAAGCGAATTGAGTCCTTTCCATGCTGCATCCATTCTGCCTTTATTGAAGGAACGTAATTCATTTTGGAGAATTACTTGAACTCCGGATGGAAATACTGGAGCTGAAAGAGAAAGACATTTACTGGCGGCTTGTCTTACACTCGTCTCAGGGTCATCGAGTAAAACCGAAAGCCAATCAAATAATTCATCTGATTTTTGCGTTGCAACCTCAGGAAGAGCCTTTAGTCCAGCCTCGCGAATTTCAGGGTCTTCGCTTTCCAAAGCCAGTAAGAGTGTTTGATGAGCCATTGAAGCATTCTTACCTTTGCCTTTGATTCTAGTCAAAGCAATAATTCCTTCCGGTTTATACAAAACCAAATTATCCCCTTTCCAACTGACATTAACCGAAGAAATATCCCCCCTTGCAAGTGGAATGATGTCTTGCTTTTCAATTGACATCCACGGACCTGATTCAGTTTCCACTACATGATTGATCTTTTTGGAACCACCCATCTGTATTGGTCTACCTGTTCGGGGGTCTCTAGCAATGTATTCTCGTGAAATTCATATTCCCCCTTGGTGCGCGCACAAGACCGGTTCAAAAGAACCTATTGTTTTCATGGGTACTAATTCAATCTAGGTATTATGAAGTATATACACCTAAATTGAAAAACAATCGCCTTCTATGCCAATCATGGCGGATGCAGATGTTGATGATATCTGTAGGGTTTTAGCTGTTTGTTTCCGACATGGTAATTCACTTTCAGAACTCGATATTGAAAGGACTTTATCATTTGATATGGGGTGGCTGTCACCCGATGAGGCAAGTACTGCTGTTCATGCATTGATAGACTCCGGTTGGTTGATTGGAGATGAAGATTCTTTACAATCAGTGATAATGAATAACTCTATCACAACTCCGCTCGGTTGGTTTCCTAGACCTTCAAGATTAATCAATCCTGTAAAATATGATTCAAAACAATTCAGTGAGAAATCTGTTGAAGAAAAGATTCCAATTCCAAACCAAATAAAGAAAATTGAAGAGTCTGAGAAAAACCAAAAGGTTCCGGAATCAATCAGTAAAGACCCAAGGGCAAAAATGGAAAGAAGGCTGAAGAGATTTGTTTCCAAACAATCCAAAATTGACATAGAAGAAATTGAAAGACGAATTCAGAGGAAAAAAAGTGCCTTAAGTTTCGTTACTGTTTGGATGTGTATTGCATTAGTGGCTCGTGAGCAAGGCCTAGAAATGAAAGATATAATCGATGCACTTTCTGGAAATTAAGCCAGATCGTCCAATTGAGGTTCAAACTCTTTTTCGATGACTTGTTCCTCTCGACTTCTCGCTGAAAGTTCCATGACTACAGGCAATAAGACCAATGCAAGAAGTAAGGAAAAGAAGACAGTAATGGCAGTTATTAAGCCGAAGTCTTGAATCACCGGCATAGGGGAAAACATCAGAACTAAGAATCCAAGTGCAGTTGTTAGAGCACTCATAATCAATGCCACACCTGTTGTTGAAATAGAAGCCCTGAGAGCGTCCCAGTGGTTATTTCTACGCGATAATTCAACTTCGAATCTGCGCCACATGTGTATGGAATAATCTATCCCAATTCCTAATGTCAAGGCTGTAACCATTACTGTCAAAACGTTCCATTTCAGTCCAATGAGTGCCATTGAGCCAACTACCCACAGAGATGCAACACCCACTGGGAATAGAATCACAACCGCTGGTAAAATTCTCCTAGTTAGTGAGATAAGAACAATGAAAGATACGATTAAGGAAATAGCAGTAGATTTGATTTGCGAAATTGAAATTCCATCAAGAACAGATTGAAGCATTGCTAAATCTCCAGTCACATATAACTCAGAATTTGATGCTAGGTTGTATCTCAAAGTACCTGACTTAGATTCATCACCTAACATTGTTTCAAAATCTTTGACGACTTGATCGGATTGAACAGATGTTGAAGCTTCGACTCTAACTTCATTCCTAAGATAAATGATATTTGATTCTTCTAAGTAAACGCTATTTTGGACTCTCTCTGACCAAGTCTCACCGCTTATCGCATCTGCAATAGTATCATTTTCCATTAGAGACTGGAAAGCAAATCCAAGATTACAACCCATACTATAATTATCAACATATACGCCTCCGTCAGCAAAAACTTCTAGATTATGAGTTTCTCCAAAATTGCTATCTCGTAGAATTGCATCTCTCAAAATCACATAAGGACCTTCATAGGAAGGCGAAGGGAGTTTACCATCGGTACCAACGACATCGTGGTTTGATTCTAAATCAGCATGCAAGCCTCTCAATTCATTTAATAAATCTGAATCACCCTCGATGTATACTTTTTGTTCCACTGGCTCAAACAAGACATAGATGACTTTCCATCCAGCGCTATCATAATTTTCTGCTAAGTCTTCTCTGACACCCATAATCTCCATTTCCGGATCTACGAAGTCTCCAAGGTCAAAGTCTGTATCGAGTGATGCTGCTCCAAAAATTGAGATTCCTGAAAGTAGTAAAACCACTAAGAAAATACTTACTTGTTGTTTCTGTTGAACCTTAACTAAATTATTGGTGAAAATAGGCATTGTCATCGCTTTAGAATTATTTACTAATTTAGATGTATCAAATACAACGTGCAGAGCACCGACTACTACAGTTGAAGTTATGAATGCACAAATAACACCGAATGCTAGGGCTAATCCAAATGTTGTCAAAGGTGGTAGTGGAGAAATAATATTTGCAAGGAATGCTGCCACCGTGGTAATAACCGCTAAAGAAAGTGGCACTGAAAGTTTTGCACAGGCTCTTAGCCAAGACTCCGCAGGGTCTGAGTATTGCTCACGTACAGTGGCTTGTGCCCTTTGTAAATGAATTGCATAATCAATTCCTAATCCCAGTACAAGCGGTGCTACAGCAACTTCTAGGGCTGTAAACTTAACATTGAATAAATTAAGTGCACCATATGTCCAAATCAAAGCACATGACAATCCAACTAGAGGGAAAGCCACATCCTTAATGGAGCGGAAAGTGAAAATCAGTAAAACTACAACCACAATAAGTGCAAGAATAACAAGTAATGCTAAATTATCAAAGGTACCACTATCAATATCATGAGACAATAAGTCTAAAGAAACCACACCATAATCTAATTCTGAATCTTTAGAAAGTTGGTTGAATTTTTGTCTCAATTCCACCTGAACTTCTTTTCTATCCTCCTCACCCATATCAGGATCAATTTCCAATACCCAAAGTGTCGAACTAGCCACTGGAGTTCCATCGCCTGTTGAATCTGAAAGATAATCACATGTAGGAGAGAAATCTAAATCGGTGTTAAGTAATGCCGAAGAAGCATATGTAGCGGCAGAAAGAAATTGGTCGTCATTGGTCAATCTGCACTCAACATCATCATCAACAATCGCGTCCAATAATTCATTCCATGAACTTAGTTGGCTGAGATTAGTACCATTTGATTCCTCGTCTAAAGCTAATTGAAGAATATTAGGGGTTGTAGTCCAAACGACTACTGAATCATTTTGAGATTCTGATATTTGCTCTATTTCCAAAAGGTGTTGTTGCATCAAAAGAATATTTTCAAAGGATAGAACATTTCCTCCATCATTACGTTCGACATCTATGAAAAGAGGCCTTGTTTCATTAGGGAAATATTCGTGGATTCTGTCATGAGCATCTTTTGAATCTGAATCTGGAGAAAATGCATCTAAATCAGTATTGAATTGTGGGGGTGAAGAAAATAGGTTTCCTAACAAAAGTACCGTAATTAGGCCAGTAACAACCAAAATCGGAAGTGATACCTTACGGAATTTATCTGTAAATGAGGCCATAGTCTCCTCTAACTTCACAGTGTCCATAGAAAGGCGACATGGATTCAGTAAAAAAGTAAAGGGGTTAATAGTACCAAAATATATCTGTTTTAGATTTGCCTTACAATATTTCAAAGGATAACTTCAAAACAAGTAGGCTTCACGACAGACCGTTCGCTATGCCAGTAAAGGTACTTATCATGGAAAAAAATGAACTGAGATTGAGAATCATTGGTGAAAGCCATACCGCTCTTCAAATGCTTCGTCAGCGCTTGAATGGACATAAAAATGTTGAATATGCAAACTATTTCCCAGGCCACCCAGAATTGGATGACCCAGAATTTTATATTAGAATTAAAGGTAAGAGTTCAGTTGAAAAATTGCTTAAAGATATCGTCGACGGAATCTCCAAGGATTTCTCTTCAATAAGCCTCTGAAGGGGCTGAAATCATGGCTTTTTCTGACCCATTGTCTAAGTTGATTGGATTAGAGGGTTACGCCACAGAAACCAATGGAATTGGTGGATTACTCAAATCTAGAGTTTCAGACTTTCGTGTTGAAGAAATTTCTACTCCTCTGCATTTAGAGCCGCGCGGAAGATTTACCGTAGCCAAAATTACATTGACAAATTGGGAAACCAATAGATTTTGTACTAATTTGGCTAGAAATCTGAAAATTCCGAGGAATCGAATATTTTTTGCTGGAACTAAGGACAAAAGAGCAATAACTCAGCAATTATTTGTCATTGACGCCAATCAAAATAAAGTAGCAGAGGTAGAAATGCCTGATGTCGAAATCGAGATACTAGGAAGAACTCACCAAAAAATCGGGTTTGGAAACCATCGTGGAAATAGATTTACAATTGTGGCGAGAGGATGTTGCCATGAAGACGGAACTCCGATGACTGAGAAAGAGGCATTGGAAGAAGTTGAATCAATCAAGATGAAATTAGACGAGTCTTTGGGAAGTAATTTATTTCCTAACTGGATTGGCCCACAAAGATTTGGTTCTGGAAGACCAGTAACAGCAGAAGTCGGCAAACATATCATAGCAAATAGATGGAAAGAAGCCGCAATGGCATATATTTCGATGCAAGGAATTTCGGAAAAAGAAGATGTAGAGGAATTTAGGAAATTCGTAAGAGATAATGGCCCTGTCGAAGAGGCATTGGAAATTATTCCCAAATGGTTAGGTTTTGAAAAGAGAATGTTGGAACAATTGATCAAGAAACCTGATGATTGGGTTGGAGCAATTCTAAAACTTCCAAATAATCTACAGTTGATGACTATTCATGCACTCCAATCCGTTGTATTCAATAAGTCATTAAATTCAAGAATCAATGCTAAATTACCAATATCTAGGCCGGTGATTGGCGATTTTGTCGGAAGAATAGATGAAAAGGGTCAATTAGACGCTTCCAGTTGTATAATGGTTGAAGAAAGAACCCTACCAAGAGTAGAGAGAAATTGTATTTTAGGGAGATTAACTCCAACTGGACCTTTACCTGGTAGCGAAATATCTACTTGTGAAGGGGAAAGTGGAGAAATCGAGAAGCAAACTATCCGTGATATGGACTTGGAAGATGCAAATTGGTTCATTGAACGAATCCCAAGACTTTCCACAAAAGGCACAAGAAGAGCATTAGTGACTTCATTTGGAGATTTTCATGTAGACACTGTCCCTATTGTCAATGACGATACATTAGGTACTAAATGGCAACAAGGACCTAATGAAAATACTAGATGGCATCCCGAAGGCGCTTGTGTTAGATTTAGATTCACACTTTCATCAGGTAGTTACGCTACTACCTTGCTAAGAGAATTTATGCAATGCCCACTTGGACAATTGTGATTTGATTCAAAGAAGACCCATTGAAAGAACTTCTATTTCTCCAACGCCGTGAATCATAGTCATCTTTGCTTCGAAATCGTCAGATAAACCGCCTTGTTTGTCAGACATGACAACATGGACTTGTACGAATTTTAATCCAAAGGCAAGTGGTTTAACATCAACAGCTTGTACGTCATAGACTTCACTAGCCAACGACTTAACCGCCTCTGCGATTGCTTCAGCATCTACATCCTCAACTTCAGAGTTAGGATTTAACTTATATGTCATTGCTACCATACCCATAATAACACCTCAGGGACCCTGATATCCACAATTTGAACAGACGTATAGTACGCCTTGGTTACGGCATCTTGGACTGCGTCCAATCGATGTTTCGTTACATCCAGGGCAAGGGAAAGTGGTTGAACCTTCCTCTACCAATGGAACGCCAGATGATGTACAATTTGCTGCTCTCTCACTCATGAATATACCTCAGGAACAAAGCCCCCCACGCCCTACCCTTCTTTATGGTTGCGTGAGATAATAGGTAAGAGAAATATCATTTTTGAAGCAAGAATTAGCGGTCAATAACCGTAATTCGACCTGATAAACCCGTGCTAACAACTAATTCGCCGTCTCTTAATGTGCACCAACCGGATTGGATTCTAACAATATCTCCGATTCTAATTCGGTCAATCTGTTCACCCCATAGTACAAGACCGACAAGACCAGATTCATCTCGACCACATGCTGCAGCCAAAGGTCCGTTGTATTTTTTAGAATGAACTATCCTACGTGGATATATTCTAAGAATTACCAGTTCAAGTCTTTTTACAACTGTATCTGCTTTGAGGTCACGTACAAATTGTCTCTTGTGTTGCTTTATTTTTTGTCCTAATTTTCTAAAAGATGGTTTTCTTGCCATAAATTAGAATTTAAATTCAATGTTAATCAAACATTGGCTAAATTTAATCTCTCTTTCTTCTAACTTTGAAAGAAGTATAAACTTCTTCAGGACCATCATCAATTTCATTACCGCTCAATTTTGGTTCTAGTAGAGTCTCGTAAGTTTCTCTAATATTGACGCCTTTACTCATCATCCATGGCATAAAATTCCTACAGACCAAGTAAACTTCTGATGAGGAATTACGTGAGGCATCTGGAGAGAATCTTTTAACTTCTGAGAAATAGGGTTTCACTGCTTTAATCAGTTCTTCGACACCAACCCCCTGGAATAGTTTCGATGTAAATGAGCCACCTTTACATAATAATTTCATTGAAAAATCGAATACATCTGCTACCAAGGTCATAGCCACTGTTTGGTCAACGTCCCACTTACCGGTAATATCAGGAGAAATATCTGAAATAATTGTATTGATAGGTCGGTTATCCAATTCTTCAAGAATTCTATCTTGAGTCAAGTCATCGGTTATATCTCCGACCAGTAGTGTTGCACCTTCTACTGGTTGGCACGGTTCGAGGTCGACACCTATGACAACACCATCATCGCCAGTTAGTTCAACCGCTACTTGTGCCCAACCGCCTGGATGACACCCTACATCTAAGATAACGTCTCCTTCACGAATTAATTTGAATCTCTTCTGTATCTGAATTAACTTAAATGCGGAGCGAGCACGATAACCGCTGGCTTTAGCTTGGCGCCTCCAAGAATCTCTTTTGTGATTCTCAATCCAGTGGTCTGCCATCAACCCTCACCCAAACCATACTAGAAGTTCATGCAATTGAAACCTCTTGTCATAATTCACCGATACATAGGGATGAATAGGGTCCACCTCTTGGGCCGTTCATGGCAAAGGGGTTCATGGCGCAGAAGATTTTGCCCGTTCCTAATTTGATACTTACTATTCTTGTTTTTGTCATACTCTGCACCCCATCATCAAGTGCTATTGTAATAGATGCTGCAAAGGAACTTGAAGGTACATATGAAGCATCAGGTGGAAGAACGCTTTTGGTAGAGGAATTGAGTGCAACTTGGTGCACAAGTTGTTCTGAAATAGATCCTTACTTGATGGAAGTGGCCGATTCCCATGGTTCAAGAATTTCAATAATCACTTATCATCCATCAGATGATGTAGATGCTTTTCAACCAGAAGCATCACAACATAGGATCGATCGTTTGAAAATCACACATCCTGAAATCGGTTCAACACCCAGTTTCATAGTCGATGGAGGTGCCATTAGAGTTGGACCTGATTCATGGCCTGATGTTCAAAAAGATATTTTGACAAAGGAAGTCAACAATCCAAACCCGAGTGATTTGAAGTTTGAACTAAAAAAGGTCAATGGAACTATACAAGCATCTGTTAAGGAATTTAAATCTCAAGGTAATGGAAATAATATATCCCAATTGACATTCATACTAGCCGAACATTCAGTCAAAGTCCCTGATGGATTTACCAACCCTGGAGAAGACACAAGAGATAGAGTAGTCACAGGAGTTGCTGAGTGTAACCTACAGAACAATACAATCGGATATTACAGTGGATTTACTAATGCGTTAGTCAATGATAATTCTTGTGAATCTGGCTTCACTGTACATCTAGATGAAGATATTTCCCAATTCAGTTTGGTTTTGGTTCATGAAAGAGTAATGGAGAACTTAACCACCCAAGATACTTCAGCAAATACTTATGGAGTTGTTGAATTCTCATATAGAGATGTTGAAGTATCTGATTCTTGGAATAATCTGATGATCATATTAATTGGTTTCACAATTATTGGTTTTTTGTGGCATTCTTACCAAAAAACCAAGAAATAATTCATTAATTTACATTTTCCGGATTAATATTTCACTTTTCCGGCGGCAAATGAACATAAGACCGCAGGTTTGATAACCTCTCGCGAGAATGATATATCATGGAAAAGACATGGGAGGATGTTGAGTGGCAAGGTGATGAACCGTTGAAAGAATGGTATGTGGAATATATCGCAAGCGTGAACGATGAAAAATACCATCATATGTCTATCCTATATGGAGAAGATTACTCTGATGTACAGAGAAGCCTTCTGCACGAAGTGAGGCGCACTTATACTGTAAATGACAGAATAGATGTAACTATTATCAAGATTCATGAAACAGATGAGAAAACAGATGCTGCCTTATTTGAAGGATTATTTGTACCTTAATCACTTCTCTTGATATCTTATTTCGATAATATCACTGGTGTTAACTAATAAATAATCATCATATTCATTGATTTGTTGACCACCTACAGTCATTATCAATTCATGTGTTGAATTTACTCTATATTCAAAAATTCCAGTTTCATCAAAATGATGTCCCCAGATATCAAAGAAAACTCCAATTGGGATGTCAATATCTTCATTCGATTCAATATGCAATCTACCAGAACTATCGTGAGTATGAACAGCATGCATTTCCTCTCCCTCTTGATTGCAAATATCAGTCATTATACCTACATTCGCAGGAATAAGCTCTTGTTCACCATTGATGAAAATTTGGAGTGTCGCATGGTCATGCCTTGCTAAGCCATCATGGTTCAAACAATCTTGAGAAATAGGGTCAGGGTCATTCGATGAGTTATATAATTCGATAGACTCTTCTTCTAGGCAACCAGATAATGATGAAGAAATCAAAATTAAAAGGGAAACCATTGTAATAGTAGCCCATTTTTTACTTTCCTTATTCAAAAAAGCACCTCATTATTTATTCCATTCTAATTTATCTTCTTGAAGTTTCTTCAATCTGAAAAATCCAACCAGTGCTGCAAGATTAGCAATGTGGGCTGTTGTACAGTATAAGCAAATCTTCTCTTCTTGGAACTCATAAGAAATCAATAATCCGATTACTAACATACCAATACCGGTTGACAAAACACCCATATTTACCAATCGCTCTGACATTGGGTGATTAGGTTCTTGTTTTAATACGAATACAATGAATAGTAGTAAAGCGAAAACCGCCATACCAATAAGGCCCCAAGATAAACCAAATACTGGGTCTACGTTCAATTTACTATTTCCAAGTAAATCATCACATGAAAATGTCGATGTTGAGGAACAGAAATTTCCTCCTTCACTAATTTTTGATGAAATCCAAAGAGTCTGAGTTGAGACTGCAAAACCAGCGAGTGAAATCAATTGAAGTCCTGAAAGTAAACGACCTCTAGCAGTCTTTAACGAAGGGAACCTATCTGCTACAGAAGATGTAAATGAGTTGCCCCAAGGAGACACGATTAGGAAACCAATTAATGTTGGAATTAAGTAAACTGCAACAAGAAGATTAGATGACAAATCAAGCACTCTCCCTTGGAACTAATCTAATGATTGCGTCGCTAACTTTCTCATCCGTATTCTCAGATGAGGACCAAGCAATGATTCCATCTGGTTGAATCAAGAAATAGTTCGGAGTCCCAGGAATCCCCCACTCCTTCATGTTATCTTGATCTATATCGTCAATATACGGGAAGTTATGGCTATAGTCAGAACGGAATTTTTCAATCTCCGCTCTATCAGATTCGTGACCTTGAATATCAAGTTCTGTAGCGCTGGCTAAAAAGTTGACATGTGCGCCATTCCATTCGGGGTTGTTAACACTAAAAGTATTAGCAAATTGACCATACTCTTCGGCAGATGTTTGACAGTAAGGACAGTCGGTATCCATGAATTCAATGACAACCCATTGACCACTAACATCGCCTTCTTGCCATGAAGTATTGAAATAACTACTAAAGTCAAATTCAGTCCATCCCGAACCATTGTAGAATTTACCTTCAATATCTGGGGCTCTTTGGCCTTCGCCGGTGCCAACTGATATTGGATTAGCCGTGAAAGCAATAATCATAATTCCAATAAAAAACAAGGACATGACCTTGATTAAAGCATTACCAACTGCTGCTGCATTTTCATCTTCTATAACATTAAACTTCATAATTTCACAGTCCTATTTCTTCGATTAAGCATTTGGCCGTATGGCGTATAGCATCTTCGCTATTATACCGCACATCATATCCTGTTGAAAGCATTTTGCCAATTCCGAGCATTGCTCTTGGAATATCTCCAGCCCAACCTCGGTCTCCACCAGTATACTCTATTTTAGCATCGACACAATTGGTTTCTTCGATTACAATTTCAGCAATTCGAGTCACTGAGGCGGTGTCGTGACTTCCCAAATTAAACAAATTCAAATTATCATTGGAATTTTCTATAACATGTAAAATTCCTTCAACGCAATCTCCTACTTCCATATACGACTTTTCTTGAAGACCATTCCCTAGAACTTCAAGACGTGAAGGGTCTGCCTTGAGTTTGTGAATAAAATCAAAAATTACTCCATGGGTGCCTCTGTGTCCAATAATATTAGCGAATCTAAAAATCCATGCTTGTAGGCCAAAGGTTCCAACCCAACTACTAATCAGACCTTCACCAGCCTGTTTACTAGCTCCGTAAAGAGAAATTGGCATACATGGACCATGGTTTTCAGGTGTTGGCATAGGTGCATTTTCGCCATAAACCACTGATGAAGAGGCAAAAACTATCTTCTTTACTTCGCATCTTCTCATTGATTCGACAATATTGTAAGTAGCGATTGTACCTTGTTTCAAATCTGTGTCTGTGATCTTAGTACCTAATCTAATGTCGGGATTAGCCGCTAAATGAAAAACACAATCAATACCATTCATCGCATTTAATACATCATCAAATACGGTAATGTCGCCATCGATTAAAACAACTGAACCCGAATTGATATGTTCTTCAATAAATTCTATTTTACCACTCGACAAATTATCTAAAACAACAACTTCATCCCCTCTAGATACCAATCTATCAATCAGGTGTGAACCAATAAATCCAGCCCCACCAGTCACCAGTGCTCGCATAGTTTAACCAACAAACACAACCGTATAAGGAGAATGGTATTATTGATACGAGCAAATAATTAGTTTGATAAACTTTGATTTTGAAAGAGATATTTCCTGCTGGCTCAGTCAGCAAGGTAGTGAGAAAATGGTAAAACAAAAAACAGAAAAAATAGAAAATGCAAGTAAGAATGAACAAATAGAAGAGAACAGAAGCCTACTAGTGGGCTATGTAAGAAAGAGTAATGCTGGTGGAGCGCTAAAGATCTCCATCAATAATGATGCTTTTTCTGACTGTTCAACTTATGTGACCAGTGATGGACAAACATATGTGCCTCTAGTCATATCTCTAAATGCATTAAATCGAGTGATTGATGGTGAAAGAGCGGTTACAACAATCAGCCAGATGCTAGACTAATCGGTTATCTAAAAAATACAAGTCGTGAATGAGTTCACGTCATAAAAAACGCCTGCAACCACTCTACGGAGTGGTTGTGGGCACTTAGTAAGTAATTCTCATCTAAAAACTATATTATATCAATACCAATATATAGTCACGGTTAACCGGTATATTTGTGGAAATGGGTGATGCACACAACGATGAAGCCAAGCGTTTCATCGTGGCAGGGATGCCAATGTACAATGAAGAAGAGACCATTGGTACAGTTGTAACTATGGCTCTAAGATATGTCGATGCTGTAATTTGTATCGATGATGGTTCATCAGATTCAAGCGCAAGGATCGCAGAAAAATGTGGTGCAATAGTAATTAGACATAGAGTAAACCGTGGCTATGGCGGTGCTTTGAAGACACTTTTCATTAAGGCCAAAGAAATCAATGCTGATGCTTTAGTGGTACTAGATAGCGACGGCCAACATGAAACTTCAGATATTCCTAAATTACTCGAACCAATTATTTCTGGTCAAGCAGATTTCACAATTGGTTCACGTTTCATCAATGGTGGGGGAGGAACTGATATGCCCGCATATAGAAGATTGGGTATCAAAGTAATCACTGCTGCAAGCAATCTTTCTAGTGATTTAGGAATTAAAGACACTCAGTCCGGTTTCAGAGCATTTTCTCGTTCTGCTATCGAGCGATTGAGGTTCGATGCTGAAGGAATGGAATTATCTCTCGAGATGCTCGAAGATGCCCACGATAAGAATCTTAGAATTCAAGAAGTTCCAACAATTATTCGATATGATGTCCCTAAAGGTTCTAACTTTACTGCTGTATCTCATGGATTTACGGTTTTGTCTTGGGCGCTTCTTTCACTATCTCAAAAGAAACCACTACTGGTATTAGGAATCCCTGGACTTGGATTATTAGCAACCGGTGCGGCAATGGGTCTGAATTTAGCCCAAGGGGTAACTGGTCAAATTGATAATTACATTGGAACTGGATTATCAGCTGTTTGGATTGGCGTGTTAGGACTATCTCTAATGGCAACTGGTCTTGTTCTACAGAGTGCTCGAGGTTTCCTTAAGCATCTTCTTGTCAAAGAGTTTGGTCTAGACTAATCGCAATTTTCAATTTGCGCTAAATTCGATTGTTATTACTGAATGGTAATAGTATTGTTCAAGACCCTACTATATTTCGACTAATCATGAGCGAAAGGGGCGGACCTATACGGGAAGCCCTCAATACTGTATCAGAGCAATTCTCGAGTATGCGTAGAAGATTAGGAGATTCAACTACAAAAAGACTCGACAGTATGTATGGAAATATATTGTCATCTCCTGCTACAGTAGTAATTCTTCTTGTAATTATTGCTGCATTTTTCGCTCAACAAGGTATGGCATTTCAAGACCAAATAGATGATGACGTAGAGATATTTTTGCCTGATGGAGCACCTTCAACAGAACTATTGCTTGAAGTTAGAGAAGAATGGTCCACTGATATTACTGTAATTTATATTCAATCTGACAACGCTGTACCGTCGATTGATCCAGATACAGGCCAACCAAAATGGGTTAAAGGTGAAACCAATATTACTGAAAAATCTATACTCGAAGAAATAAGTTGGGTTGAAGGAGATGATAGAAATATTGGAGGAGATTCCATTAGTAGAGGTATCGATTATGATAAAGAAGATCAAGGACGAAATGATGGTGTTCTGTGGATTATCTCTCCTGCTCAAATAATCAAAGAAATCAATTCTGCGGATGGTCGTTTCAATAACTCATTTTGTCAAAACATAGTTGATACTCGTGACCCTGCCAATTTAATCGGTTTTGATATTCCGTGTGACATGCTACCCCCAGGTGGAGAATATGCAATACCAGAACAGGCTCAAATCGATAGGATAATAGAAGAATCCAATGGCAGTTTTGATGCTTTAATCAAAGATACAGATGGTGATGGGATTTGGGACACTACTGCCATAATTGTAGGAATGAGTCAAGATTTTGAAGAGATGGAAGATTTTGCAGATTTTAAAGAATTGATGGAACATTTCGAAAATGTCGTAGATAATCGTCCCGATGCACAACTCGAGATTATGACAGTCACTGGTTTAAACAAAGTTTTAGAGGATATTTCAGAAGAAATCTATGAAGACTTGCTTATGATTCTACCTTGGTCTGTATTATTTACAATTATCGTGATAACAATCTTACATCGCTCATTCAAGGTAGTAGTAATCACTGGACTTCCAATCGTCATGGCTTTAGCGGTGACTTTCGGGTCTTCGGTAATTCTTGATATCACACTGACTCCGATGATTGTTGCGACTTTTCCCATTTTGATAGGTTTGGGTGTCGACTATTCCCTTCATATGGTCAATAGAATTGAAGAAGTGCGGCGTAAAGAACTGGCTAAGATTCATGATGAAAATGAACGAAGAAGACGACGAGGGGATACGCTAAACCAAGTTCCTGACCTTTGGGATTTGGATTTTTACAAGAAATGTGTCCTAGAAATGACAAGTTCAACCGGTGTAGCAGTATTATTATCGGCCATGACCACTATAGTAGGTTTCTCTGTACTTATCGCACCTCAAATAGTAACTGTCTCTCCAATTCGTTCAGTTGGTATAACTCTAGTAATAGGTATTGCTTCAACATTAATGTTTAGTATTATTCTTGTCCCTACATTAGCATGGATGACTGGGTTCCATAAACGCTCAAACCCTTCGATGTGGAAGAATATTGGAAAGATTCCTGTAAAGGGGTTTTTGATTATCCTAATTTTTACTACTGCAATTACAGCTAAAGGTTTGTTAGACCTTGAACAGATGAACGAACCAATTACTGGTTCATCTGAAGCTCCAGATAATATTGAATCTCTTGATTCACTTGCTGAATATTCAAATTATTTCAGTGGCGGTCAAACATCATTATTCATATTCAATGCAGAGGAACGTGATAATCAAAATAATACTGACAGAATTAGAGACATACCTGTTTTAGATGTAATTGATGGATTAGAAAATCGTATCGATGATGTTGAAAGAACCAATACAACTAGCATCATCACATTCCTTCGAACAATACCTGTTCAAATCGGTTGGGAAGCCCCGGTTGTTGGAGGAACTTATGTCTACAAAGATAGTCTATGGAATTTCCTTCACGAGCCATGTTGGACAAGTAATGACCCAATCGAATGTGGTGCTTGGATACTACTCGATGCATCTGGGCCTGGAGGAAGAGAACAACTGAGAAAAGACATGGTCAATGTAGTATTTGACACACTGAGCCCTGAAGTACTCTCGATGTTACTGAATGAAGATGGTACTAAGGGAATTGTATATGTTACTCAGCCATACATGAACTTGAATGAGGCAGCAGTACTAAGAGATGATATTGATTTAATGCTGGGAGAGGATACTGGTTTACAAGGAACACAAGCTTCTAAATTAACAGGAGGACTTCCTGTATCTCTTGATATCAATGATGGTATACATGGTGCTCAAAGCCTGACTACGATAGTTACAATGATAATTCTAACAATAGTTTTAGCTCTTGTATTTCGCTCTATAAGGCTCGGAATTTACACAATGATCCCTGTTGCCGTAGTTATCTTATGGCAACCATTATTGATGAATAGCCCTGATGTTAACGTCAATATATTCACTGCGATGATTGGTACAATTGTATTTGGCATAGGAGTTGATGATTCAATCCACGTGATGCATAGGATCCAGGAAGAAGGTGAAACTCCAACTGGAATTGCTAATTCTATAGAAGAGACGGGTCAAACTATATTTGAGACAACAATTACAACGGTTAGCGGTATTTCTGCTGGATTCTTGGTAACGTTCCCGGGTCTTGAAAACTTCTTTATGATAATGTGTCTATTGATTATATTCGCATTCATAACGAGTACTTTCCTACTACCTGCAGTTATTACTCTTGAACATTCGATCAAGGCAAGAATTAAGGGAGAAGGTAATTGGATTGACTATGGTGAAGATATCGCATTAGCATCGCCAATATCTATGAAACCGCTTGACGCGGTCTTGGAAGATTAGTGGAGGAGTAGGGAGTAAGCCCCTTTCTGTTACCTTTCGGTGACCACATTCAACTTAGCATCCTACCTGTCCCTAGGCACGCAACCTCAAAACGGGACTGTTTGGACTTGCTCCTGTGCGGTTGCTCGTTTCATCGACCACAAGGCAATCTCCGTCTTCCAACATCATAGTACACACCTTGTATCGTTCGTTTCTGTAGCATTGACCTAACCATCTCTGATTTCTCACTTCTGCGAGGCACACGCGTTATGGAGAGGGGACTTTCCTCAGAGTCGAACTCTGTCAGCGGCCCTCCTACTCCCTCCAAAT
>CEOP01065535.1_pt1 | contig 18994 bp, 18 predicted proteins | sample 361301 | NCBI WGS metagenome assembly CEOP01 (sample SAMEA2619548, study PRJEB7988) | marine metagenome | biome: marine biome (ENVO:00000447); feature: deep chlorophyll maximum layer (ENVO:xxxxxxxx); material: "saline water (ENVO:00002010), including plankton (ENVO:xxxxxxxx)" | depth 55 m
CTTCAATTATTAAAAATGTGGTGCAAAAATTATTCGAAACATCAAATGCTAGTGATATCTAGATTAGTTTTGGTTAGAATATAATTTTTTAATTTCCGTCAAAATTTTTTTATACAAAACATTAGTCACTACTATCTTGACACGTGCGAGCATTTTATTTTAAATGAACAAGTGTTCAATAAAGGTAATTATTATGTTTATGTCTTCAATGGAATTTGATCTAGGTGATGATGTAAAAGCCATGCGTGATGCTGTGCACCGGTGGTCCCAAGACAGTCTGAAACCTTTGGCTGCTAAAATTGATAAGGATAATTATTTTCCAGATCACCTTTGGCGAGAAATGGGTGATTTGGGTATCTTAGGTATAACGGTCGAGGGATATGGTGGAGCAGGTATGGGTTATCTCGCCCACACTGTGGCAGTTGAGGAAATTGCAAGAGCTAGCGCATCTGTAAGTTTATCCTATGGGGCGCACTCAAATCTTTGTGTAAATCAAATCAATCTCAACGGTAATGATGAACAAAAGAGTAAATTTCTTCCAAAACTAATAAGTGGTGAGCATGTAGGAGCTCTTGCGATGTCAGAGCCAAGTGCGGGATCCGATGTGGTGTCAATGCAGCTTAGTGCAGAAAAACGAAACGGATACTACCGTTTAAATGGAAATAAGTATTGGATAACAAATGGCCCTGATGCTAGCGTTTTGGTCGTTTATGCAAAGACTGATAAAGAGGCCGGTTCAAAAGGAATAACTGCCTTTATTATAGAGAAAGATATGGTTGGCTTCTCTACCAGCAAACATTTCGATAAATTGGGGATGCGGGGATCGAATACGGCTGAACTTATTTTTGAAGATGTTGAGGTGCCATTTGAAAATATGCTCGGAGAAGAGGGTAAAGGTGTCAATGTTCTTATGTCGGGTTTGGATTATGAAAGGGTGGTTCTTTCGGGTATTGGAACTGGCATAATGGCTGCCTGCCTCGATGAGGTCTTGCCATATATGCTTGAACGAAAACAGTTTGGTAAGAGTATTGGTGATTTCCAGCTCATGCAGGGAAAGATTGCTGATATGTACACAGCGATGAATTCCTCTCGAGCCTATGTTTATGAAGTTGCAAAAGCCTGTGATAGGGGAAATGTCACACGACAGGATGCAGCGGCCTGCGTTTTATATGCATCAGAAGAAGCAATGAAAGTGGCACACCAAGCAGTTCAGTCTCTGGGTGGAGCTGGTTATTTGAGTGATAATCCCGTTGGGCGGATTTTTAGAGATGCTAAATTAATGGAAATAGGAGCTGGTACATCTGAAATTAGGCGAATGCTCATCGGTCGCGAACTTGTTTCTTTAATGCGATAAAATGAAATTTCCATGGGCTATTTTAAGTATTTTAAGTATGTCTGCTTTGGTATTAGGCCTATTATTAGGTATTAAAAGTATAAGAATAACCGAAACTGAAATTATAGATTTCTATGCGGATGATTTTGTGCGGAAAATGAATAAAAAAGGAGTTTCGATCGATCGGTCGGCTTGTTATGCCAAGGTTTCCGAAAGCTTTTGGGAAAGAATGATTGTAGTATGTGATATCAATGCCTCCTCTTTTTTAGAGTATCCTGTTGGGGTTTGGGGGCAACTATTAGTTGAAGCACCTATTATTGGTTTGAGAGAGGGTATCTGATGAAAAACTTCCCGTATCTTAAGCAAAAAAATGGAAATTGGATTTGGGATTTTCCAAGTGAGTTGAACATGGCAGTTCAAGCATGTGATTATTGGGTCAATAAGTTTCCTGAAAAAGTATGTTTGAAAGACTTTACCAATATAGATCAACCGATCTTATACACATACAAGGAATTGAGAAGTTTCGCAGATAGCATTGCGATTGAATTAACCAAGCGTGGGGTTGGATTTGGCGATCGTGTCGGAGTTTTGCTTTCGCAGGGTATTGGATGTGCCGCGAGCCATATTGCAATATGGAAATTAGGAGCAATTTCTATCCCTTTATTTAAATTATTTGGACCTGATGCCCTCAAGATGAGGCTAGATGATGCACAGGCTAAGTGTACGATTACAGATTTTGAAGGGTCAAACGATCTTCTGCCTAACGAATTTGACCGATTAATTTTCGATGATATTGGAAAGATTGATGAGCCTTTCAAAGCTCAGGCAACAAAAGCCGACACACCTGCCGTTCTTATTTACACGTCGGGGACCACCGGGCCGCCCAAAGGTGCACTACATGCACAGCGTATTTTGGCTGGTCATATCCCAGGAGTGTCAATGAGCCATAATCATCTTGGGCATGACGATGATTGTCTGTGGACGCCGGCAGACTGGGCATGGATTGGTGGTCTTTTTGACGTATTGATGCCTGGCTTAGCACTAGGTGTTCCAGTAGTTGCCTCTAAAATGCAGAAATTTGCACCTAAAGATACGGAAGAAATAATATCTAGAGGAAAGGTGCGTAATATTTTTTTTCCACCAACCGCTTTGAGAATTTTGAAGGCATCTGATTTAAAAATAAGTAACTTAAGGTCGGTTGCTTGTGGTGGTGAGCCTTTAGGTGCGGAAATGTTGGAGTGGGGAAAAAGAAATTTGGATACAACGATCAATGAGTTTTACGGCCAAACAGAGTGTAATATGGTCGTGAGCAATTGTAATGCTGATAACGAGCCAATTCTGGGCTTAATGGGTAAACCTGTGCCTGGTCATGAGGTTAATGTATTGGACTTAGATGGTATCCCTACAAAGGAAGAAGGAGAAGTTGCTATAAAGCGCGGCTCTGCAAGTATGATGTTGGAATATTGGCGCCGGCCTAATCAAACAGAGGAAAAGTTTAATGGTGATTGGCTACTGACAGGTGATCGGGGACAGTTTCACGCTGAAGGGATCAAATTTATTGGCAGAGATGATGATGTAATTAATTCTGCAGGCTATAGAATTGGTCCATCTGAGGTTGAGGATTGCTTATTAATGCATCCAGCCGTTGCTACGGTTGGTATAGTTGGGAAACCTGACCGGTCGCGGGGTGAAATAGTTAAGGCGTATGTAGTTGTGAAGGTTGGTCACAAAGCCGATGACGATTTAATTATATCTTTGCAAGATTTTGTAAAACAGAGGTTGGCTAAGCATCTTTATCCACGAGAAATTAGCTTTTTAGAAGAATTGCCAATGACTGTTACGGGAAAAGTAATTAGGAGAAAATTGCGAGAAAAAGCAGTTTTGGAGTGTAAATAGGAACGGCGATGAAACTCAAATCTCAAATATCGACATCAAGTGATATCTTTAAAGATAACATGAATAAACATTTAAAAGATATTGAAAATATTAGTAAGTTAGCAAAAAAAAATTCTTTGGGTGGTCCTGAAATATCAAGAGCAAAGCATGTAAAGCGTGGGAAGATGCTCCCGAGAGACAGAGTATCGGGGTTGTTGGATATTGGTTCTTATTTTGTTGAAATTGGAAGCTTTGCTGCGCAAGATCTTTACGAGGGTGCTGCGCCAGGTGCTGGTTTAATAGCTGGCATTGGAATTGTTGAGGGTCAGGCATGTATGATTGTTTGCAATGATGCCACAGTTAAAGGTGGAACATATTTCCCCTTATCTGTTAAAAAGCATTTGAGAGCACAAGAAATAGCTGAGAGATGTCAGCTGCCTTGCATATATTTGGTTGATAGTGGCGGTGCAAACTTACCAAATCAAGATGAGGTATTTCCTGACCGAGACCATTTTGGAAGAATTTTTTATAACCAGGCTAGAATGTCTGCAAAAGGAATTCCACAAATTGCAGTTGTGATGGGTTCTTGCACTGCTGGAGGTGCGTATGTACCCGCCATGTCAGACGTGACCATAATTGTCAAAAATCAAGGAACTATTTTTCTAGCTGGACCACCACTAGTAAAGGCAGCCACTGGTGAGGTTGTGAATGCAGAGGACTTGGGCGGCGGCGATATTCATACAAGTTCTTCGGGCGTTGCTGATTATTTAGCTGATGATGATAGTCAAGCATTGGTGATGGCACGCAGGTCAATAAAAAATCTTAATAGAAAGCATCCTGAGCCTGTTAAAATGCTAGATGTTCAAGAACCTGATTATGATCCGAATGAAATCATCGGTGTAGTTCCGCATGATTTGCGAACAATCTATGACGTGCGTGAGGTTATTGCTAGATTAGTTGATGGCTCTGTATTTGACGAATTTAAATCTCGGTTTGGAGAAACGCTTGTTACTGGCTTCGCCCATATTATGGGCTGTCCTGTAGGTGTTATTGCCAATAATGGGGTTCTTTTTTCTGAATCAGCTCAAAAAGGTGCGCATTTTATTGAATTGTGCTCACAAAGAAAAATCCCCTTAATTTTTTTGCAAAATATCAGTGGCTTTATGGTGGGTAAAAAGTATGAAAATGAGGGTATAGCTCGCCATGGAGCCAAACTGGTGACAGCAGTTGCTACAACTGAAGTGCCCAAAATAACCTTAATTATTGGTGGCAGTTTCGGGGCGGGTAATTACGGAATGGCTGGCAGAGCGTACGATCCATGCTTTTTATGGACTTGGCCCAACTCTCGTATTTCTGTCATGGGGGGAGCCCAGGCGGCTAATGTTTTGGCAACAATTAAGAGAGATCAAATGGAACGCCGAGGAGATGTTTGGAGTGAAAAAGAAGAATTAGCTTTCAAACAACCTACGCTTGAAATGTTTGAAAAACAAAGTCATCCTATTTATGCTTCGGCTCGCCTTTGGGATGATGGAATTATTGACCCTAGGAATTCCAGAGAGGTTTTGGGTCTTTCACTACAAATAGCTTTAAATGCACCAATAAAAGATACAAATTTTGGCTTGTTTCGAATGTAAATAAAGGAATTTTTTATTATTACTCTTAAAAATTTATTTAGAAATTAAGGATAATTTAAATAATAAATTTTACGATTTTAGGGCATCTTTTAGTTTATGAAGGATAATACTGTTGTTCAATAAAGTTTTAATAGCAAATAGGGGTGAAATTGCTTGCCGGATTGCTGAAACTGCAAAAAAAATAGGCTTGAGAACTGTTGCAGTCTTTTCTGAGGTAGATACCGAATCCAAGCATGTAAGCTTATGTGATGAGGCATTTGTTATAGAAAGCTCAACGCCTCTTGAAAGCTATTTGAGCCAGGATAAAATTATTGATATTGCTAAAAAAACAAATGCTGGTGCTATTCATCCAGGTTATGGATTTTTATCTGAAAATTCTGAATTTGCCCAAAAGGTTGAGGAGGCTGGGCTTGTTTTTATAGGTCCTGATTTTAAAGCTATTGAAATTATGGGACAGAAGGATGCTGCGAAAAAAGCTATGTCTCAAGCTGGTATTTCGACTATTCCTGGTTACCATGGCGACAATCAGACTGATAACAAGTTGATGGAGGAAGCAGCATCGATAGGTTACCCAGTTTTGATCAAAGCGGTTGCTGGAGGTGGTGGAAAAGGTATGCGCTTGGTTAAAAATCAAAGAGATTTTTTGACCCTTTTATCAAGCGCTCGGACTGAAGCTGAAAAAGCCTTTGGTAATAACAGGGTCCTAATAGAAAAGTATATTTCATCTCCTCGCCATATTGAAGTTCAGATATTTGGTGATGGCCAATCGGCCATTCACTTATTTGAGCGAGATTGTTCGCTACAGCGCAGACATCAAAAAGTTTTAGAGGAATGTCCAGCTCCGGGAATGACTGCCAAAATGAGAAAGGCGATGTGTAGAGCGGCTGTCACGGCGGCTGAAACTATCGGTTACAAGGGCGCTGGTACAGTAGAGTTTATTGTTGATGGATCTGACGGTCTAAAAGAAGATCGATTTTGGTTTATGGAGATGAACACGCGTCTTCAAGTGGAGCACCCAATAACTGAAGAAATCACTGGAATTGATCTGGTAGCTTGGCAATTTGACGTTGCTATGGGCAGACCGCTGGAAAAAAAACAAAAAGATATTTCTATGCAAGGACACTCTTTTGAAGCAAGAATTTATGCAGAGGATCCAAATAATCAGTTTTTACCAGATACTGGGAAAATTATTCACCTAAACTTTCCATTAAATGTTCGTGTCGATACCGGAATAAGAACTGGCGACATTGTTTCTCCTTTTTTCGACCCAATGCTGGCTAAGATAGTCTCACATGGAAAAGATAGATCAAGCGCACTTTCAAACCTAAAGAAAGCGTTAAAAGAAACAGAAATTGTCGGAGTTAAAACAAATTTGAACTTGCTTTATAATTTGACGCAGAACTCTGACGTCAAAATGGGGATGGTACAGACTGGTCTTATTGAAGAAAATATTGAAAAATTGACTGGTCAAAATTCAATTTCTAATAAGGCTATTATCGCGGCTGCTTTATCTTATTTTGCACCAAGGGCAGATCATTTTTCCTATTCACATTGGATCAAAATTTCTCACAAAATAAAATTATTTGTTGGCGATAAAATTATCGAAATTGAGTTGTCTCAGCCAGATGTTAATAAAGTACAAATTTCGTTTGATGGAGAGGCTTTTAATTTGGTTTTTAGTAAAAACCATTGGTCTTTTGAAGGAAACCCATTGCCCAAGTCAAAAAAATTTGATGATGAAATTATTGTATTTAATGGTGGTCAGATTTTATTTAAAGTTCAAAATCCTTATGAAGTTCCAAAAGAAACTAAATTTGAAACTAGCGACATTTTATCTCCCATGCCTGGTATGGTATCAAAAATTTATATTGGAAATGGCTGCAAGGTGCTCAAAGGTCAGCGTATTTTATCGTTAGAGGCTATGAAGATGGAATACGAGGTAATTGCTCCTAATGATTGTTACATTAAAACAGTAAATTTTGAAGTTGGAGATTTTGTTCAATCGGGTACAAAATTATGTGATTTTTCAGAAGTTTAATAAGTCCTTATCTTCTGTCTTTGCTTAGCTTTTCTTTTTAAATATAAGTTTAGTTCCTTATCGCTTTTTTCATGTGTTGACCCTCTTGAATTAGAGCGGTAAACCCCTAGCTATTAGCCGGAGCAAAGAGCTTAGTTAGCTTGCACAAATGGAGCCATCTGTGGACGATCTTTTGTTACAATATCTGCCTATTCTCATTTTTTTGGGTATAGCTCTTGGTCTTGGGCTCGTTTTACTGTTGGCGGCTGCCGTGATTGCTGTACGAAACCCTGATCCTGAAAAGGTGTCTGCCTACGAGTGTGGGTTCAATGCCTTTGATGATGCGCGTATGAAATTTGACGTTAGATTTTATTTGGTATCGATCTTATTCATTATTTTTGACCTTGAAATAGCATTTTTATTTCCATGGGCGGTAGCCTTTCAAGATGTTAGTATGGTTGGCTTCTGGTCCATGATGGTATTTTTGAGCGTGTTAACCATTGGATTTGCCTATGAGTGGAAAAAAGGGGCATTAGAATGGGAGTGATGCTCGGCGATAACACTGCTGGTGCTGATCTAGAGAATTCTGCACGAGAGCTTAATGACCAGCTTCAAGATAAAGGGTTTTTGATAACTTCAACAGAAGATATCATAAATTGGGCTAGAACGGGCTCTTTGCATTGGATGACTTTTGGGTTGGCTTGCTGTGCTGTTGAAATGATGCACACATCAATGCCACGATATGATTTAGAGCGTTTTGGTGTGGCGCCTCGCGCATCACCACGCCAATCAGATTTGATGATAGTAGCTGGAACTTTGACTAATAAAATGGCTCCAGCTTTAAGAAAAGTATATGATCAAATGCCAGAACCTCGATACGTTATTTCGATGGGTTCGTGCGCAAATGGCGGTGGATATTATCACTATAGCTACTCCGTTGTGCGCGGTTGTGATCGGATAGTGCCTGTTGATGTGTATGTTCCAGGTTGTCCCCCTACAGCAGAGGCGCTTTTATATGGTATTTTAACGCTGCAGAAAAAAATTCGAAGAACGGGTACAATCAAAAGATGACCGCTGAGCTTCAAGAATTACAGCAATATTTGGATAACAAGCGCGTCGATTGCGTTTTGGCTTCTGATATTACGCATGGTGAATTGTCCGTTGATGTTGCTCCGGCTCAAATTTATGGTCTGGTTGAGTTTTTAAAGGTAGACCCGCGCTGTAAATTTTCATCGCTGGTTGATATTACTGCAGTAGACTATCCGGAGCGGGTTAAGCGTTTCGACATAGTATACCATTTTTTATCTATGTATCAGAATAAGCGCATTAGGTTACGTGTGTCTTTGAGAGACCTAGATATGCTAGCGTCAATCGTTGACATACATCCTTCAGCTAATTGGTTTGAGAGGGAAGTTTTTGATATGTTTGGTATAATGTTTACTGGCCATCCAGATATGCGAAGAATTTTGACAGATTATGGATTTCGAGGACACCCATTGAGAAAAGATTTTCCGACATCAGGTTATACTGAAGTAAGGTACGATGATGTGGAGAAAAGGGTTGTCTACGAACCTGTAAAGCTTGTGCAAGAATATCGAAAATTTGACTTTATGTCCCCTTGGGAAGGTGCTGACTATATTTTGCCGGAAGAAGGGGGCGATAACTAATGGATGGCTCTAAGGGGTTTGAGGATGTTCTTACAGGTGAACAAAAAATCCGTAATTTTAATATCAATTTTGGACCTCAACACCCGGCCGCGCATGGGGTCTTAAGGCTTGTGCTAGAGCTCGATGGGGAAATAGTTGAGCGTTGTGACCCACATATTGGATTACTGCATCGCGGTACTGAGAAATTGATGGAAAGCCGAACTTATTTGCAAAACCTCCCGTATTTTGATCGTTTGGACTACGTTGCGCCAATGAACCAGGAACATGCTTGGTGCCTTGCAATTGAGCGACTGACGAATACAGAGATTCCCAAAAGAGCATCACTAATTCGCGTTTTATTTTCCGAAATAGGGCGTGTACTTAATCATCTTCTCAATGTTACGACACAAGCTATGGATGTTGGGGCTCTCACACCACCTTTATGGGGGTTTGAGGAGAGAGAAAAGCTTATGATTTTTTATGAGCGAGCATGTGGCGCTCGTCTTCACGCGGCTTATTTTAGGCCTGGTGGTGTGCATCAAGATCTAACACCGGAGCTGTTAAGTGATATTGATAGCTGGGCAGTAGAGTTTCCCAAAGTTATTGACGACATAAATACTCTGCTCACTGAAAATAGAATATTTAAGCAGAGAAATGTAGATATTGGCATCGTAACTGAGGACGATATCCAGAATTATGGGTTTTCAGGAGTTATGGTGCGAGGGTCTGGGTTGGCCTGGGATTTAAGGCGGGCTCAGCCCTATGAATGTTATGATGAATTTGAGTTTCAAATTCCTGTCGGTAAGAATGGCGACTGTTATGACCGTTATCTAGTTCGTATGGAGGAAATGCGTCAGTCCGTTGCGATTATTAGGCAAGCCATTGAAAAGCTTAAATTTGAAACTGGGCCTGTGTTGGCAGAGGGTAAATTATGTCCGCCCAGAAGGGTAGAAATGAAAAAATCAATGGAGGCATTGATACATCATTTTAAGCTCTATACAGAAGGTTTTCATGTTCCTGAGGGTGAGGTTTACGCATCCGTTGAGGCGCCAAAGGGAGAGTTTGGTGTTTTCCTTGTATCGGATGGTTCGAATAAGCCATATAGAGCTAAAATTAGAGCGCCAGGTTATCTGCACCTTCAAGCTATGGATCATATGGCCTCAGGTCATCAGTTAGCAGACGTTGCTGCTATTATTGGCACGATGGATGTGGTTTTTGGGGAGATTGATCGATGATCAAACTCTTTTCGTATACTGGTTCAAAAACTAAACTTACGAGGCTTTGTTAGAATGCTCCGCAGATTGCATCCAGACCAGCCTGAATCTTTTGCTTTTTCACCTGAAAATCAGAAATGGGCTGAGGCTCAAGTGACTAAATATCCTGAGGGGAGGGAGGCATCAGCAGTAATACCTCTTTTGTGGCGCGCTCAGGAGCAAGAAGGATGGCTTTCCCGCCCAGCAATTGAGTTTGTTGCGGATATGTTGAATATGGCCCATATTCGTGCTCTAGAAGTCGCGACTTTTTACTTTATGTTTCAACTTCATCCTGTTGGATCAGTGGCACATGTGCAGGTGTGTGGTACTTTATCGTGTATGTTGTCCGGGGCAGAAGATCTTATAGGTATATGTAAAGAAAAGATTTCACCAACTCCACATACAATTTCAAAAGATGGTAAGTTATCTTGGGAGGAGGTGGAATGCCTAGGTGCTTGTACCAATGCCCCAATGGCACAAATTGGAAAAGATTACTACGAAGATCTTTCAAATCAAAGGTTTGGAGAGGTAATTGAAGACTTAAGAAATGGGTCTGCTCCTAGCCCAGGCCCTCAAAATGGACGTTTTTCGGTGGAGCCATCCCTTGGCTTGACAACTTTATTGGCGGGTGAGGGTGATAGACCATCTACCAATGAGAGTGTTTCGCTAGCCGAAAAATTTAATGATACAATAAAAAAAATAGATGGGTCTGAGGTTAACTTATCAGTCCGCTGGGATAAACAATGATGTTAAGTTGGGCAATAAAATATTTAGAGCACATATATTGTAAAAAGGGATAAATGGGCGAGTTAAAGAAAAATATAAAAGAAAAACAGAGTCGGTTGATAGCGATCGTAATTGCTGGCTCTGTTTTATTTTGGACTATAATACAAGGCGCAGCGCCTTCACTTGAGATATCAGCCAGATATATGCTGCTAATAGATTTTATGACTTTAGCTGCATTAACTTGGTGTTTGATTTCATTGTATAAAATTTTTAGTTCGCGTCGAGAAACAAAGGGGTAATTTTGTAATGCTTAAAGACCAAGATAGGATTTTTACAAATATCTACGGTATGCATGACAGATCTCTCGCTGGCGCTAAAGCCAGAGGACATTGGGGCAACACAGGTGACCTTATCAAGAAAGGTCGCGATTGGATCGTAGACGAGATGAAGGCCTCCGGTTTGCGAGGTCGGGGAGGTGCAGGTTTTCCAACCGGACTAAAGTGGTCTTTTATGCCAAAAGAAAGCGATGGTAGACCAGCTTATCTAGTTGTTAATGCTGATGAATCTGAACCTGGAACATGCAAAGATCGGGAGATCATGCGTCATGACCCACATTCATTAATTGAGGGTTGTTTGATAGCGAGCTTCGCAATGAATGCTAACGTTTGTTATATCTACATCAGAGGCGAGTATATTAGAGAGCGCGAAGCGCTTCAGACTGCTATTGATGAAGCATACGAAGCGGGTCTGATTGGTAAAAATGCATCAAAATCAGGCTGGAAGTTTGATTTGTTTTTGCATCATGGCGCTGGGGCTTACATTTGTGGTGAGGAAACGGCCTTATTGGAAAGTTTGGAGGGCAAAAAAGGCATGCCTCGCATGAAGCCGCCATTTCCAGCTGGTGCTGGTTTGTATGGCTGTCCAACGACCGTAAACAATGTCGAGTCGATTGCTGTCGTTCCAACAATACTTCGCCGGGGAGCAGATTGGTTTGCTAATTTTGGTCGTGAGAATAATGCGGGGACAAAATTATTTGCAATATCGGGACATGTTAATTCTCCGTGCGTCGTTGAGGAAGAGATGTCTATTCCATTTGAGGAACTTATCGAAAAACACTGTGGCGGTATCCGAGGTGGTTGGAAAAATTTAAAAGCTGTTATTCCGGGAGGGGCTTCTGTTCCATGTGTTCGTGGCGAAGAAATGCGAGAAGCGCTAATGGACTTTGATTATCTTCGTGGAGAGTTGGGTTCTGGTCTTGGAACGGCAGCAGTAATTGTTATGGATCATAGTACCGACATAATTAAAGCTATTTGGCGTCTCTCAAAGTTTTACAAACATGAAAGCTGCGGACAGTGTACACCTTGCAGAGAGGGTACTGGATGGATGATGCGTGTGATGGAGCGATTGGTAAATGGCAATGCGGACCCTAGCGAAATTGATATGCTTCTGGATGTTACAAAACAAGTAGAAGGTCATACAATTTGCGCCCTTGGTGATGCTGCAGCATGGCCTATACAGGGACTTATAAGAAATTTTCGAGAGGAAATTGAGGACCGCTTGAAGAGACAAGTATCAAAGCAAAATATTTTGGTGGCCGCACAATGAACTCTGCTATAGTTACAAAGTGGCTTGGAACCCGATATTTTGTGATGATATTAATTTTGTGTTCCTGTCTGATCTTGCTGGGTTGTTCAAATCCACTAACTCTTGAGGAGAATAAGGTATCTTTTGAAGGGTACTACTTTCCCTACAAATTAGTAAGAAATAAGGCAGACGACCGTTCGTTTGACTTAACCGTTAGGCGTGCAAGCAGGTCCCTGTCAGGAGCTCGAGAGGCTGGTAGATATGAGGCAACAAGGTTTTGTATAAAAGTTTTCGGTACTTCTGATATTAAATGGTTTTTGGGTCCAGATGATGAGGATATAAGTTTAACTGGCCGAGTTTTAAAACTCAGCGGACAGTGTGATGTATAATGAGAATTTGTGTGCTGATTTTTTTAAACTTAGTTTTTAGAATTAGCATATTTGCTTATTTTGATGAATTCAAAAATGTGGTGTTTTGGAAAAAATTTACAGGGATTGAGTGTTAACCTTATGACCGATGAGCGTAAAGTTATAATTGATGAAGTTGAGTTACAAGTAGAGGGATCAATGACGTTGATTCAGGCTTGTGAGGAAGCCGGAATAGAGATTCCACGTTTTTGCTATCATGAACGTCTTTCAATTGCCGGAAACTGTCGAATGTGTTTGGTTGAAATAGTGGGAGGCCCTCCGAAGCCAGCTGCATCTTGCGCGATGCAAGTGCGAGACCTGCGCCCGGGTCCGGATGGCCAGCCTCCAGTAGTAAAGACCAACTCCCCAATGGTTAAGAAAGCTCGAGAAGGTGTAATGGAGTTTTTGTTAATTAATCATCCACTTGATTGTCCAATATGTGATCAGGGTGGAGAGTGCGATTTGCAAGATCAAGCTATGGCTTATGGTGTTGATTTCTCACGTTTTCGGGAAGCAAAACGCGCTTCAGATGATTTAGATCTTGGCCCATTAGTGGAAACTCACATGACCCGTTGTATTAGCTGTACTCGTTGTGTGCGTTTTACAACCGAAGTGGCGGGCGGTTCGCAAATGGGTCAAACGGGTCGAGGTGAGGATAGTGAAATTACAAGTTATTTGGGCGAAACATTAGAAAGCAATTTGCAAGGAAATATTATTGATTTATGCCCTGTTGGAGCGCTCACCTCCAAGCCGTATTCTTTCACGGCGCGTCCTTGGGAGCTTAGCAAAACAGAAACCATAGATGTTATGGATGCGTTGGGATCAAATATTAGGGTCGATACGAAAGGTAGAGAAGTTATGCGTATAATGCCTAGTAATCATGACGGCATTAACGAAGAATGGATTTCTGACAAAACTCGTTTTGTTTGGGATGGATTAAGGCGCCAAAGACTAGATAAGCCTTATATACGAGAAGATGGAAAGTTACGCGCGGCGACCTGGGCTGAAGCTTTAAAGAAGGCAAAATCAGAAATAGCTGATAAAAAAATATTTGGTCTTGTTGGTGATCTAGTCTCTGTAGAAGCTACGTTTGCGATGAAACAGCTGGTTGAGGGATTGGGTGGCTCAGTTGAGTGCCGCTTGGATAAAGCCAAACTTCCTAGCGACAATCGAAGTGCGTATGTGGGAACGGCTTTGATTGCAGAAATAGATACAGCCAAAACTATTTATATAATAGGGTCCAATCCGCGGGACGAAGCTCCAACCTTGAATGCGCGCATTAGGAAAGCATGGCTAAATGGAGCAGAAATAAAACTTGTAGGAGAACCTTCCGACTTAACTTATGAATATCACCACTGTGGAACAGGTAGAAAAGCTTTAAAAGATTTAATCAAAGGTGAAGCCTTGAAAGCAGGAGATCATGAAAGTCTGGTGATATTGGGGCAAGGTGCTATCACGGATGAAGACGGATTGTCTGTTTTAGCTAAGGTTATGGAGTTAGTCGAAAAAACAGGTTCAAAGTTTTTAAATTTACATATTGCAGCATCTAGAGTTGGTGCCTTGGATATTGGCGCTGTTGCAGATGGCGAAATAAACGCAGAGATTGCAAAAGCAGATGTGATATACAACCTGGGTGCCGATGAAATCGAACTACCTCAGAGTGGCTTTGTTATTTATCAAGGAAGTCACGGTGATCGAGGGGCGCATAATGCAGATATTATTTTTCCAGCTGCTGCCTATACAGAAGAAAATGGAATATTTGTAAACACTGAAGGTCGTACTCAAGTCAGTAATAGAGCAAATTTTGCGCCGGGTGAAGCAAAAGAAAACTGGGCTATATTTAGAGCTTTGTCCGAAGAACTAGGTGATAGCTTGCCCTTTGATAACCTTACTCAGCTGAGAAAGCTGTTAATCGGTTTATACCCAGACTTAGAGCGATTGGATGAGGTTCCATTTAACGAATGGAAGCCACTAAAAGTGGGTAAGATGGTGGAGAGAGATTTTATAAACTCTATAAGTGATTTTTACCTGACAAACCCAATTGCAAGGGCTTCTAGCGTAATGTCTGACTTATCTGCTAATGCAAAAGCCAGAGCCAATTCTAAACTAGCGGCAGAATGAAACGGTTTTAATCTAAATGACAGAAATATTTTCACATTTATTTACGATTATTGGATCGGTGCTGTCGGATCTAATGTCCTCCGATTTTGGTTTTGCGCTTATTTTAATAGGCCAGGGCTTACTTATGGCAGTATTTTTACTCCTTTCAGCTTACTTTTTGATTTACGCTGATCGAAAGGTTTGGGCGGCTGTTCAATTGAGGAAAGGACCAAACGTAGTGGGTGCTTTCGGACTTTTGCAGTCTGGTGCAGACATGCTGAAATTGGTGTTCAAAGAAATCGTTGTTCCGGCTGGATCTGACAAATTTGTATTTTTTTTAGCCCCTGTAGTTTCATTTGTAATGGCCATTCTAGCGTGGGCGGTAATTCCATTGAATGATGGCTGGCAACTTTCAAATATAAACGTCGCAATCCTTTATGTCTTTGCGATATCTTCACTTGAAGTTTATGGGGTTATCATGGGAGGTTGGGCTTCTAATTCCAAATACCCCTTCTTGGGTTCTCTTCGCTCTGCTGCTCAAATGATTTCTTATGAGGTTTCGATAGGGCTAGTGATCATTGGTGTTATAATTTCTACGGGGTCCATGAATTTTGGCGCGATAGTTGCTGCGCAGGATACTGATTATGGGATTTTTGGTTGGTACTGGTTACCCCATTTCCCAATGTTATTTTTATTTTTCATTTCAGCATTAGCCGAAACAAATAGACCACCATTCGACCTTCCAGAAGCCGAGTCAGAGCTCGTAGCAGGTTTTCAAGTTGAGTACAGTTCCACGCCATTTTTATTGTTCATGGCGGGTGAACTAATCGCGGTTTTCTTAATGTGTGCTCTAACTAGCCTCTTATTTTTTGGTGGGTGGTTGTCTCCAATTCCCGGTTTGCCGGATGGGGTATTTTGGATGCTTTTAAAAATGGGGTTTTTCTTTTTTATTTTTGCAATGATTAAAGCAATAACTCCCCGTTATAGGTACGATCAGTTAATGAGACTAGGCTGGAAAGTGTTCTTGCCATTCTCTTTAGTTTGGGTCGTTTTTGTGGCGTTTCTTGCAAAATTTGAAGTTTTTGGCGGCTTCTATGCTCGTTACCTGATTGGAGGCTGATTTGGGTAAAATTGATTACACTCGCGCAGTAAAGTACTTTTTTCTAGCTGATGTTTGGGCGGGGATGAGGCTTGGATTGAAGTATTTTTTTAGTCCCAAAGCGACAATAAATTATCCCAATGAAAAGGGGCCGCTGAGTCCTCGGTTCAGGGGAGAGCACGCCCTTCGTCGATATCCAAATGGTGAGGAACGATGCATAGCTTGTAAATTGTGTGAGGCCATATGCCCAGCTCAGGCCATTACAATAGATGCAGAGCCACGGGAAGATGGCAGTAGGCGAACGACCCGCTATGATATTGACATGACTAAATGTATTTATTGTGGGTTTTGCCAAGAGGCTTGCCCGGTAGACGCTATTGTCGAAGGACCTAACTTCGAATTTTCTACGGAAACCAGAGAAGAGCTTTTTTACGATAAAGAAAAACTTTTAGAAAATGGTGAGCGGTGGGAAGCGCAAATTGCACGTAATTTAGAGATAGACGCACCATATCGATAATGATGAAAAGAAAAATAGATGCGAAGTTGAGGTTGCAAATGGATATCTTTCAAAAATCTAAAATTAATGGGAATAAATAAAATGGGTGCAGAAGTTTTTGCATTTTATCTTTTTGCGATTAGCACGATAACTGGTGGTTTGTTTACTGTTTTAAGTCGCAACCCAGTCCATTCTGTTCTGTGGTTGATTTTGTCTTTCTTATCATCTGCAGGTCTATTTATTTTGCTGGGTGCTGAGTTCGTGGCCATGCTTTTGATAATTGTATATGTCGGCGCCGTTGCTGTTCTTTTTCTCTTTGTCGTTATGATGCTCGATGTAGACTTTGCCAGTTTGAAAGCCGACTTGGCGAAATATTTACCTTTAGGTTTGTTGATAATGGTTATTCTTTTGATGGAGTTGGCAATGGGCTTAGCTGTATGGGTTCCCGCAGATGGTGCCGAAGCTGTCCGGGCGGCACCGACGCCATCAGACACTCACAATACAGCTGCTTTGGGCTTATTGCTTTACGATAAATATTTTCTCCTTTTTCAATTGGCTGGTTTGATCCTGCTTGTAGCTATGATTGGAGCAATTGTTTTAACCTTAAGACATCGGAAAGATGTCAAACGTCAGGACATTTTGGCCCAAATTTACCGTGATCCAGACAAATCGCTGTCTTTGAAGAATATTAAATCAGGGCAGGGGCTTTGAAATGTTTATCTTATATGATGGAAGAAAGAATTTAAAATGATAACGTTAGAGCACTATCTCACTGTCGCAGCGGCACTTTTCGTCATTGGAATTTTCGGTCTCTTTTTAAATCGCAAAAACGTCATAATTTTGTTAATGTCTATCGAACTTATGCTTCTTTCAGTAAACATTAATCTTGTTGCTTTCTCTAGTTTCATGAATGATCTAGTCGGCCAAGTGTTTACACTATTCGTCTTAACTGTGGCCGCCGCTGAGGCGGCGATTGGCTTAGCAATCTTGGTCAGCTTTTTCCGTAATAGAGGAACAATTGCTGTTGAAGATGTTAACGTCATGAAAGGGTGATTTTTTGGAACTAATTATTTTATTTTCACCTCTTTTAGGGGCAATTATTGGTGGGTTTTTTTGGCGGTCAATAGGTGAGAAATCTGCTATATATCTTACTATAGTGTTATTATTTATATCATGTTTTTTGAGTTGGATAATTTTTCTTTCGCATGGTTCTGATGTCGAAAAAATCACTCTTTTTCGTTGGATAAACAGTGGAGATCTGTCAGCTAACTGGTCAATAAGGCTTGATCGACTAACATCAATAATGCTGGTGGTCGTAACGTCTGTTTCCGCTTTGGTTCATCTATATAGCGTTGGATATATGGCTCATGATGAAAACTGGAAAGAGGGTGAACATTATAAAGCAAGATTTTTTGCTTATTTATCCTTTTTTACATTTACAATGCTAATGTTGGTAACTTCTGATAACCTAGTTCAGATGTTTTTTGGTTGGGAGGGTGTCGGGGTTGCCTCTTATTTACTGATTGGATTTTACTACCGAAAGCAAAGTGCAAATGCTGCAGCTATCAAAGCTTTTGTGGTTAACCGGGTGGGTGATTTTGGCTTCGCCTTAGGTATTTTTGGTCTATTTATGCTGACTGACAGCATAAGTTTTGATGATATTTTTTCCGCGGCTCCAAAGTTAGCTAATACAACTCTTACTTTTCTTTGGACTGATTGGAACGCAGCAAACTTTATCGCTATTCTTCTTTTTGTTGGGGCTATGGGGAAATCTGCTCAACTTTTTTTACACACCTGGTTGCCGGATGCGATGGAAGGGCCAACACCAGTGTCGGCTTTGATCCACGCAGCAACAATGGTAACCGCTGGTGTTTTCCTGGTTTGTAGAATGTCACCTCTAATGGAATATGCACCAACGGCTCTTAGCTTTATAACAATTCTTGGAGCTTTTACTGCCTTTGTTGCTGCAACCATTGGTTTGGTGCAAAATGATATAAAGCGCGTAATCGCTTACTCAACAATGTCTCAATTAGGATATATGTTTGTAGCCGCAGGTGTTGGAGCCTATTCGGTAGCGATGTATCATTTGTTTACTCACGCCTTTTTCAAGGCGATGCTTTTCCTTGGTGCTGGTTCAGTTATTCATGCGATGCATCACGAGCAAGACATGCGTAATTATGGCGGACTTCGAAAAAAAATCCCATATACCTTTTGGGCTATGATGATAGGCACACTCGCAATCACTGGCGTGGGAATACCGTTAACACATTTTGGGTTTGCTGGGTTCCTTTCTAAGGATGCGGTTATAGAAAGCGCTTGGGCAGGCACTGATGCCGGTTTTGCTTTTTGGACTTTGGTTGTAGCAGCTCTTCTCACGAGTTTTTATAGTTGGCGCTTGATGTTTATGACTTTTTTTGGGGAACCCAAAGGAGACGGCCATGCTTATTCACATGCCAAAGAAAGTCCGAATGTGATGTTGATACCGTTAGGAATTCTTGGACTGGGCGCGATATTGTCTGGGATGATCTGGTATTCCAGTTTTTTTGGAAAAGATTATCAAGTTGCCGAATTTTTTGGAATCGAGAGTGAATATTATCAGATAAAGCAAAATGCATCTGATGATAATTCCAGTAAAACTAGTAATGATGAAATAAAAGAATTTATACCTCCTAAAGGTGCAATTTTTATGGGTAAACATAATCATGTTTTACATGACGCGCATGACGCCCCTGTTTGGGTAAAGATAAGCCCTTTTTTAGCTATGCTGATCGGTTTTGTTATGGCGCTGTGGTTCTACGTTTGGGATAAGAAAAAACCTGCGCAA